>Ga0307469_10000011_pt1 | contig 117470 bp, 113 predicted proteins | sample atmos_gasesAM2C__FD_203084 | JGI IMG/M metagenome (GOLD analysis project Ga0307469, IMG submission 203084) | Hardwood forest soil microbial communities from Morgan-Monroe State Forest, Indiana, United States - atmos_gasesAM2C_515 | ecosystem: Environmental > Terrestrial > Soil > Temperate... | reverse complement strand
CACCGAAAAATATGTCACCGACGTGTCGCTGCCGAAGATGCTGCACGCGCGCGTGATCCGGCCGACTCGGGCCGCCTGCACCCTGGCCGGCGTCGACGAGGGTTCGATCAAGGAGGTCAAGGGCGCGCGCGTGGTGCGCGACAAGGACTTCGTCGCCGTGGTCGCCGATCACGAGTGGGACGCGGTGCGCGCCTCGCAAATGCTCAAGCTCAGCTGGAACCACGCGAAGGAGAGCCCGTTCCCGCCGATGGCGGATATCTACGACCACATCCGGCGCGCGCCGGTCGACAAGCGCGAGGAGCCGCTGAAGAGGGGCGATCCCGCCGCAGCCTTCAAGGCCGCGGGTCGCGTGATCGAGGCCGAGTACGAGTGGCCGTTCCAGTCGCACGCGAGCATGGGGCCGGCGTGCGCCGTCGCCGACGTTCGCGCCGACGGCGTGACCGTCTGGTCGGGCTCGCAGAAGCCGCACTTCACGCAGCAGGGCGTCGCGAAGCTGATCGGCGTGGCACCCGAGAAAGTGCACGTGATCTGGGCCTACGGCCCCGGCTCGTACGGCCGCAACGACGCGGGAGACGCGGCTCTGGACGCGGCCATGCTCTCCAAGCTCACCGGGCGGCCCGTGCGCGTTCAGGGCATGCGTCAGGACGGCATCGCCTGGGACCCGAAGGGACCGGCGTCGGTGCACCGGGCGCGCGCGGCGCTCGACGCCTCGGGCAAGGTGATCGCCTACGAATTCGTTTCGAAAGGCTTCTCGCGCATCAACATCGCGACCAACGAGTCGGACCCGCGCAACAGCCTCGTCGGCATGTCGACCGGCCTCCCGCCCAAGCACGATTTCAACTTCGGCACGCCCGCCGAGTCGTACGGCTTCGAGAACAAGCTGCTCGCGTGGGAGACGATCCCGCCGCTGCTCGAATCGTGCTCGCCGCTGCGTACCTCGCATCTGCGCGACCCGGTCGGACCCGACATCCACTTCGGCAGCGAGCAGTTCATCGACGAGCTCGCCGCCGCGGTCAAGGAGGACCCGGTCGCGTTTCGCCTGAAATACGTCGTTGCGCCGCGCGACGCCGCCGTGATCAAAGCTGCGGCGGTGAAAGCGGGCTGGCAGCCGCGCCCCCGCGGGCGCACCGACCAGACCGGCGAGGTGCTCTCCGGCCTCGGCCTCGCCTACGCCCAGCGCGGCGGCACGATCGTCGCGGCCGTCGCCGACATCGAGGTCGAGAAGAAGACCGGGCGGATCTGGGCGCGGAGGATCACCGTCGCGCACGACTGCGGCCTGATCGTCAATCCGGAAGGGCTGCGCTACACCATCGAGGGCAACGTCGTGCACGGCCTGTCGCGCACCTTGTTCGAAGAAGTGCGCTTCGACCGCGATCGGGTGACGAGCACCGACTGGCTCAGCTACCCGATCGCGGAGATCAGGGATGCGCCCGAGACGATCGACGTCGTGCTGATCAACCATCCCGAGCTCCCGCCCACCGGCGCGGGCGAGCCGACCATCCGCGTGATCCCCGCCGCGGTCGCGAACGCGTTCTTCGACGCGACCGGGGTGCGGTTGCGCCGCGCGCCGCTCACGCCCGAGCGGGTCAAGGCTGCGCTCGCGCGGGCTTAGCGCCTTACGCGCAAGACGAGACCGACCGAGCCCACCGTCGCCGCGGTCGTGCGCGAGCAGACGGGCGCCGCGTGGTCGCGCGCGCGCGCGCTGTGCGCCGAAGGCCGCGTCACGGTGGACGGCGAGCCGTGCCTCGACCCGGCCCTGCGCGTTCCCCCCAGCGCGGTGGTGGTCGTCGACGAGCGCGCGCCCAAGCTCCGCACCGGCGCCCTGCCCGAGAGCGCGATCGCGTACTTCGACCGCGACCTCGTCGTCGTCGACAAGCCCGCCGGGATGCTGAGCGTCGCCTACGAGCGGGGCGACAAGGACACGCTCGTCGACTGCACCCGGGCCTTGCTCCGGCGAATGCGCGGGCGCGCCCTCAACCCTCCGCTCGGCGTCGTTCACCGGCTCGACAAGGACACGACCGGCCTGATGGTGTTCGCGCGCACCACGGACGCGAAGCGCGCTCTGGCCGCGCGGTTCCGCGCCCACGACATCGAGCGCGCCTACCACGCGATCGCGCACGGCGAAGTGGCCGCGAAGCGCATCGAAACCCATCTCGTGCTGGATCGCGGCGACGGGGTCCGAGGCTCGTACGGCCATTTCCGGCATCCCAGGGGCGGGATCCCGCCCGATGCGAAGCGTTCGGTCACGCACGTCAGGCCGATCGCCCCCCTCGAGCGCGCGACCCTGGTCGAGTGCCGCCTCGAAACCGGGCGGCAGCATCAGATACGCATCCACCTGTCCGAGCTCGGCCATCCTCTGGTCGGCGAGCGCGTGTACATCCGCGACTACGCAGGCCCGAGGATCGAGGCGGCGCGGCCGATGCTGCACGCACGTGTCCTCGGATTCGAGCATCCCCGAACGGGCCAGCGCATGTCGTTCGAGCGCGAAGCCCCCGAGGACTTCCGGGCGGTGATCGAATCGCTCCGTTTGAGGCGCGGCTGACGTGGCCACAGCATTCCCGGCGTTGCGCGCCGCGTGCTAATCTGAGCCGAAGACCGGCTCCATAGCCGTTTCCATTGAGGAAGGAGAGGCCGAGATGACCAAGATTCTCTGCGTTGAGGACAGCGAGGACAGCCTGCTCACACTGCACAAGCGTTTGGGCTTGGCTGGATTCGAAGTCAAAGTCGCCACGAACGGCGCGGAGGGGGTCGATTGGGCGAAAACGCTCCGGCCCGATCTCATCGTAATGGACCTGAGGCTTCCGGGACTCGACGGCTGGGAGGCGACGCGGCGTCTAAAAAACCAGCCGGAAACGAAACACATCCCGATCGTCGTCGTCACCGCCGATACGTCGGAGAAAAGCCGCGAGAAGGCGTTCGCCGCCGGCTGTGATGAGTTCGAAACGAAACCGGTTCAGTTTGAGAGGCTGATCAAGAAAATCCACTCGCTTCTCGGCCGGGGCTAGCCCTCGGCAACGGGAGATGTAACGCAATGTAGCGCGGCGTCATCGCGCAACATTTGGATGCAAACCGTTACAGCGCGAGGGGTACTGCCGCGCTAGGCTGATTGCAATCTTTCGGCGTGGAGGAGACATGACAAACCACATCTCATTGCGATCTGGCGGGTGCTCTGCCTGGCAACGTTCACGGGGCGGGGTTCGGCTCTGGGGACTGATTATGGCTCTGTCCGCTTTTTCAGGTTGTGCAACCATGGGCGCCGTCCCGAGCGGTCAACGGAGCGATTCGTCCTCCTTCAATGCGCCTTCGTCACCCTTTCCGGCGCCGTCGCTGTTTCCTTCATCATCCGAAACAAGCACGGGACCGCGCCTCATACTGCCAGCGAGCGGTGGCCCTCCGGTGATGGCCATTCCGCTGGGCGGCAACGTCTACCTGCCTTTGAACGCCGACCCGGTGACGACGGGGATACCGCTCTCCCCTTGATGCGAACGCGGCTAACGTCCCCGGTGCAGCTCGTCGAAGGAGTCGAGGCTGCGCGATAGGTCGGTCAACAGCGCGAGGCGACTGCCGCCTTTCTCCCCTTCCTTCGCGATCGTGCGCAGCAGATCGGGAATATCGGCAAATCCGCTGACGCCGTGCTTGGTCCTCAGGTAGTCGAGGATCTGCGGCTCGAAGTCCGCGAGGTGCAGGTTGGGGAATCCCACTCCGCACGAGCACCCCGCGCCGAAGGCGACGTGCCCTTGAGCGAGCCTGGTCCATTTGCCGAGGAGCCGCGTCGCCTCGACCGCGGCGGAGAAAACCGGGGACAGACCACGTTTTACGCGATCTTTCTTCGAGAATCGAAAACGTGGTCTGTCCCCGGTTTTCACTAGACGCAGTAGACGTCCAGCATCGTGGGGATGTAGTCGTTCTGCAGCAGGATCTTCTTTTTCGCGATGCGCCAGTCGCCCTCGCGCAGCACGAGCTCGTGCTCGGTGCGCCCGAAGAAGGCGTGGCTCTCGCGCGAGCGCGGGAAGAACACGTGGGTCACCCAGGTCGAGGCCAGCCGCAGCCGGTCTGCGGGCGACTCGAGCGGCAGTACGCCGCCGAGAACGTGAGCGGTGCGCGGCATCGGCGTCGACGCCGCGGATTTTCCCGAGCGGATGCGCACGATGCGGTCTTCCAGGCCCGCGCGGCTCGCGTAGTAGATGTGCGACAGCTCGGCCTGCGGGTTGGTGGTCGGCGTGCCGTCCGCCTTCCACGCCGGCATCCAGTATTCGCAGTCTTCGACGTACAGGGCGAGCCAATCGTCCCAGCGCTGCTCGTCGAGCAGCCTCGCCTCGCGGTGGACGAGCTCGATGCCCGCCGCGAGCGACTGGCCTTGAGCGCGCGCGTTCACGGATACGCCTTCCTGCCGGCGACGCCCGCCTGGACCAGCCGCGCCCACTCGCGGTAGGGCGCATGGAAGCCGACCTCGCTGAACATCTCGAACCTGCCCCGCACGCTCGCCTGCGGCGCGATGCCGATCGACGCCGCAGCCTCGTCCGCACCCGCTTTGATCGCCCCCATGCCGCGCGCATACCCCTGCAGGAACGAGATCGGCTGCGCGCCGAACCCGCTTTGGCACCCCTCGTAGGTCACCGTGTCGTCGGGCGTCGCGAGCCCGCCGGGATTGAAGAAGTCCTCGAACTGGCGCAACCGCCAGGCGCGCAGCTCGGGCGCTTCCCCGATCGGCGCGAGGCACCAGCTCCTCATCTCGGTGCGGTCCGCCGCGAGCGGCCTGAAAGTGCGCAGCATCAGCGTGATCGCGTCGGCGATCTGCATGTTGGGGAAGACGTGCACATTGCGCGCCTTGAGCATCCACTGCGCGCGCAGCTCGCCCACCCGCGCGCGGATGTCGGCGAGCGCCGGATAGATCGGGCGCTTCTCGGGCTCGGGCTGCTCGAGCCAGGTCGCCGCGTGGCCGTGCGCGAGCGCGAAGGTCCCGCCGTCGGCGGAGTTGCGCTTCGCCCAGTCGTACTGGCGCGCCTCCAGGTGGCCCTCGCCTCCGCGGCGGCGCGCCTGCAGGTCCATGTAGGAGAGGTGCGTCGTCGTCAGATGGTAGGGGTCGAGGCCGTTGTCGAGCTGCAGCTTCCAGTTGCCGCGGTAGGTGTATACCGAGCGCCCGGGGACGAACTCCACGCCGTGCGGCCCCTGGTCGGCGACGACGTCGATGAAAAAGCGCATGTCGCCCAGGAAATCCTCGAGCGGCGGAACCTCCGAGGACAGGCTGCCGAAAACGAACCCCTTGTAGCTCGCTACTTTCGCGAGCGGCACCAGGTTGTGGTCCTCGGCGTCGAAGGAAGCCGAATAGCTTCCCGTCTTGCGGTCCTTGATGTCGACGTTCTTTCCCGACGCGTCGTATGCCCAGCCGTGGTACGGGCACACGTGATACTTGGCGTTGCCTTCCTCGGCGGCGCACAGCATCGCGCCCTTGTGGCGGCAGACGTTGACGAAGGCGCCGAGCCGCCCCTTGGCGTCGCGCGCCGCGAGCACCGGCGTCCGGCCGATATGAGTCGTAACAAAGTCGTTCGGCTTTCCGATCTGCGACTCGAGCGCGAGGAAGTTCCAGGTGCGCTCGAAGATGAACTTCTGCTCGAGCTCGTAGAGCTCCGGGTCCGAGTATACGTCGCGGTGCACGCGGAACACGCCCTCTGCAGGACGGTCGTCGACGTACAGACGGATGTCCTTCAGGTCCATGCTTCATTCTCGCAGATATCCGCGGCGTTGGTATCATCCGCGCACTATGAAGACCTGCCTGGCCTCAGACATCGGCGGCACCTTCACCGACGTTGTGGCCTTCGACGGGAAGCGGATCCTCTTCGGAAAGACGCTGTCCACGCCGGCCCGACTCGTCGACGGCGTCGCCGCCGGCGTGGCCAAGGCGGGCGCGCGCTACGCCGACGCCGGCGCGTTCCTGCACGGCTCGACCATCGCGATCAACACCCTGCTCGAGCGCACCGGAGCGAAGACGGCGCTCCTCACCACCGAGGGCTTTCGCGACGTCTACGAGATCGGGCGCATCAACCGGCCCGACGCCTACAACCTCTATTTCAAGAAGCACGTGCCGCTGGTCGAGCGCGCGCTGAGGCTCGAGGTGCGCGAGCGCATCACCGCCGAAGGCGAGGTGCACGTCCCGCTCGACGAGGCGAGCGTGCACGCCGCCTGCGACAGGATCGAGGCCGAAAGCGTGGCGGCGGTCGCGATCATGCTGCTGCACTGCTACGTCAATCCGGCCCATGAAGCGCGCGTGAAGCAGATCGTGCAAGAACGCCTGCCCCGCGCCTTCGTCACCGCCTCTCACGAGCTTTCGCAGGAGTACCGCGAGTTCGAGCGCTGCTCCACAGCGGTCGCCAACGCCTACATCGGCCCGGCGGTAAGCGAGTATCTGCGCGGCATCGACGAGCACCTAGGGCATTCCGGATTCGGCGGATCGTTCCTGCTGGTGCAGTCGACCGGCGGCCTCTACGAATCGCGGCAGGCACGGGCGCAGTGCGTGCGCATGCTCGAGTCGGGCCCGGCCGCCGGCGTGATCGGCGTGCAGGCGCTGTGCGGCGCGCTCGAAATCGAGGACGCGGTCGCTTTCGACATGGGCGGCACCACCGCCAAGGCGGGCGTGATTCATCGCGGCGAGGCGCTCACCACGGGCGCGGCGCTCATCGGCGGCTACAACCAGGCGCTGCCGGTGCAGATCGCCATGATGGACATCTTCGAAGTCGGCACGGGCGGCGGCAGCATCGCCGCGGTCGACGCGAGCGGAGCGCTCAAGGTCGGGCCTGAGAGCGCCGGCGCCGAGCCGGGCCCCGCCTGCTACGCGCGCGGCGGCACGCAGGCCACCGTGACCGACGCGAACCTCGTGCTGGGGCGCCTGGGCGCGGACCGGTTCCTCGGCGGGGAGATGAAGCTCGACGCGGGTGCGGCCGAGCGCGCGCTGCGCGAGCACGTCGCGAAACCTCTGGGAATCGACCTCACCCGCGCGGCCGAGGGCATCCTGCGCATCGCGGCGACCGCGATGTCCTACGCGGTGAAGGCCGTCTCGACCGAGCGCGGCCTGGACGCGGCCGCCTTTGCGCTCGTCGCCTACGGCGGCGCCGGGCCCCTGCACGCCTCGGCCGTCGCGCGCGAGATCGGCATGCGCCGCGTGATCGTGCCGCGCGCTCCCGGTCATTTCTGCGCGTTCGGGATGCTGTTCTCCGACCTGCGCTACGACCTGGTTCGCACCTGGTTCACGCGGCTGGCAGACGTTTCGTTCGACGCGATCGAGCGCGTCTACGGCGCGCTCATCGAGGAAGGCCAGAAGGCGCTCGGAGCTAGCGGCATCGAGCCGGGACGCGTCGCGGTCGCGCGAGCCGCCGACATGCGCTACGTCGGCCAGGAGCACCCGGTCACGGTCTCGCTGCCGGCAGAGGTCTTCAGGCGCCGCAGCCGCGAAGCTCTCAAGCGCCGTTTCGACGACGAGCACCTGCAGCGCTACGGGACCTGCGCGCCCGAAGAGCCCGCCGAGATCGTGAGCCTGCGCGTCACGGTGACCGGCGCGATGAAGAAGCCGCCCCTCGAGCGCATCCGGCGCGGCGGCCGCGCCCCTTCGCTTTCGGCGCGGCGCGGCAGGCGCAGCGTCTACTTCGCGGAGATCGGGAAAAGCGTTTCCGCGCCGGCGTACGCCCGCGACGAGCTGCGCGCCGGCAACCGCATCGACGGCCCCGCGCTCATCGAGGAGCACGCCTCGACAACGGTTGTCCTGCCCGGAGACCGCCTCCGGGTGGATGCTTTCGGCAATCTCGCCATCGAAGTCGGTCGGAGGAGAGCATGAGACGCGCGAAGGCCGACGCGGTCCTCACGGAAATCGTGCGGAACGGCGTGATCGCAGTGACCGAGGAGATGAAGACCAACCTCATGCGCACCGCGTACAACATGATCGTGTACGAGGCGCTCGACTTCACGGTCGGCCTGTATACGGCGGAGGGCGAGACCATCTCGATCGGCCTGGGGCTGCCGAGCTTCATCCGCGGCATGGCCGAGACGGTGAAGGCCAAGCTCAGGCACTTCGGAAAAGAGGGAATCGGGCCCGGCGACATTCTGGTCACGAACGACGCGTATACGACCGGCAGCCACCTCTATCACTTCACCTTCAGCCTGCCGATCTTCCATCGCGGGAAGCTCTCCGGGTTCGCCTGCTGCATGGCGCACTGGACCGACGTCGGCGGCGTGCTCGGCGGGGTGACCACCGACATCTACTCGGAAGGGATCCAGATCCCGATCGTGAAGTACCAGAAGGCGGGCGTGGTCAACCAGGACCTGGTCGACATCATCCGCATGAACGTGCGGATCCCCGAGCGGGCAATGGGCGACCTGCGCGCGCAGATCACCGCCGTCAAGACCGGCGAGCGGAGGTTCCTCGAGCTGCTCGACCGCTACGGGCGCGAGCCCGTGCTCGCCGCGATCGCGAACATCATGGACCAGTCGGAAAAAGCCGCGCGCGAGCGCACGCGCAGCATCCCGGACGGCAGCTACGAAGCCGAGTCCTTCATGGACGACGACGGCGTGGAGCTCGGCAAACGCGTGCCGATCAGGGTGCGCGTCGTGAAAAAGGGCGACGAGATGACGATCGACCTCTCGCAGGTGAGCCCTCAGGTGCGCGGCTTCTTCAACTCCGGAGCGACCACCGGCCATTCCTGCGCACAGGTCGCGTACAAATGCCTCACCTCTCCGACCGACTACCCCATCAACGAGGGGAGCTTTCGGCCGCTCAAGGTGATCCTCGCGCCGGGAACGGTGGTGAGCGCAGTGAAGCCAGCGGCAATGCGCTGGTGGATGACGTTTCCGATGACTGTGGTCGACACCGTGTTCAGGGCGATGGAAAACGCGATTCCCGACCGGACGATTGCGGCGCACCACGCCGACCTGCTCGTCTGCCTCGTCAACGGCGTCTCGCCCAGGGATGGGCGGCTGTTTCTCGCGGGCATCGGCCCCTCGGGCGGCGGTTTCGGCGCGAAGCTGACCGAGGACGGCATGAGCGCGACCGTGTGCCTGAACGACGGCGACACGCACAATCATCCCATCGAGCAGATGGAGGCCAAGTATCCGATGCTGTTCGAGCGCCACGCGCTGCGCGAGGACTCGGGCGGCGCGGGGCGCCACCGCGGGGGATTGGGCACCGAGCAGGTGGTGCAGGCGCGCTCGCCGATCAACATCAACATCCAGGTCGACCGCGTGTACTGCCCGCCCTGGGGGCTCGCCGGAGGGCGCGCGGGCGCCGGCAATCAGGTGGCCCTGCGTATCCAGGGGAAGGAGATCAACGATCTCCCGAACGCCAAGGTGCTGATGAAGCGGCTCGAGCGCGGCGACGCCATCACCACGCGCCGGAGGCGGAGGCGGCTTCGGGCCGCCGGAGGAGCGCGATCCCGAAAGCGTGGCGCGCGACGTGCGCCAAGGCTACGTCAGCCGCGGTGTCGCCGAAGAGATCTATCGCGTCGCCCTCGACGCCGAGGGCCGCGTCGATCCCGAGGCGACGCGGCGACTCAGAGGTCGGGACTAGCCGGTCGAGCCCCGCTGGACGAGGACCGCTTCACCGGCTCCGGGCTGGAGAACCGCGCAAGGGCTTCGTCATTCCACGGGTCAGCCGCCAGGCATTTGTCTGCCGCGCGGAAGATATCGAGGAGCACGGTCAGGCTCGACGGCTTGGTGATGAAGTAGCTGGCCCCCAGGGAATACGCTTTCGCGATGTCCTCGGGAATCAAGGACGCGGAGTAGATTGCGATCGGCGTCGTGCGCGTCTCGCCGCGATTGCGAGCCCAGCGCAGCACTTCAAATCCGTCGATTTCCGGCATTTTCAAGTCGAGAAAGATCAGGTCGGGCAGCGGATGCGCGGCGCGATCGGCGTAAGCGCCCGAGCCGCTCAGATAGCGAAACGCGTCGACGCCGCTTTCCATGGTCTTCAACAGGAAAGAAACGCGCGCCTTTTCGCATGCGGTCTCAGCGAGGAGCCGATCATTCGGATCGTCGTCCACGAACAGCAGCGTCTTCATCGTCGTCGGCCTGCTCTAGGACCGGCCTCAAGCGGCCCGCAGCTCCAACCAGAAACAACTGCCCTTCCCGGGCGTGGAATCGGCGCCCACGGCGCCGTTCAATCTTTCGGCCGCCTTCTTCACGATCGCCAGGCCCATGCCCGTGCCCGGGGCATTGGTCGGATTCGGAAGGCGGATGAACGGCTCGAATACGCGGTCGATGTGCTCCGGCGGAATCCCGATGCCGTTGTCCTGAACGCGCAGCACCGCCTTGCCGCCGTCGGATTCGCCCGAAATGACGATCTCGGGCTCCCGGTCGGGCGGCACGTAAGTGAGGGCGTTGGTCATGAGATTGGTCAGGACCTGCTCGAGCAGCCGCTCATTGGCCAGCACCTGCGGCAATTCCTCGCCGAAGTGAACGCGCGCGCGGCGCTGCTGCACTTCCTCCGCGAGGGTTTGCAGCACCGTTTTCACCGTCTGTCGGGTATCTACCGGCTCGAGCTGGACCGTTTCGTGCGACAGCCGTCCGTACTTGAGCAAGTCGCGGATCAAGTCGTCGTTGCGGGCCGCCACCGCTCCGATGCGGCTCAGGTAGTCGCGCGCCGTGTCGTCGAGCTGGTTCGCGTAAGTCATCTGGAGCACTTGCGCGAAGCCCTGTATGTGCCGATTCGGCGCGCGGAGGTCGTGAGCAATCGTGTAGAGCAGCTCCTCGACCGAGTTGAGGCTGGCTTTCAGCTGTGCGGTGCGTTCCTCGACCCTGGTTTCGAGGAGCTCGTTGATGCGTCTCCGCAAGTCGTCGAGCCGCCTGCGTTCCGTGACGTCGTGGACTACCTTCGAAAAACCGCTGACCTTGCCGTCCCCATCCCGCATCGCCGTGACGCTTCCCTCGACCCAGAAGTGGGACCCGTCCTTGCGCACGCGCAAGCCCTCGTAGCTGGCCTGGCCCCGCTCGGCCGCCGTTTTCAATACGCGCTCGGGTACGCCGTCCCGAATGTCTTCGGGCGTAAAAAAGGTGCCGAAAGGCTTTCCGACGATCTCGTCGGCGCGATAGCCCTTGATGCGCTCGGCTTCCGCGCTCCAGCTGGCGATGCGGCCTTCGGAGTCGAGCGAGTAGATCGCATACCCCTTCACGCTTTCCAGCAGCTGGCGCAGGCGCTCCTCGCTTTGACTCAGCGCTGATTCCGCCTGCGTGCGCTCGGTGACACCCGCCGCGAGCATCAGCCCGGTTATCGCCACGGCGCCCGCGAAGAGCAGCAGCACCGGCAGCGAGGTTCCGAGCTCCGCAAACGGGCCCATTCCGCGAAGCGTTCCCCACAACGCGAAGGCGCACGCCAGCAGCGTGGCGCAGACCGTCGCGCGCTGGCCCAGGCGAAACGCGATCCACACGAGGATCGGCAGCACCAGGAACGGGAACCCGAGTCCGGACGGCGCCAGTCTGCCCGTAAAGACCAGCCCTGAGCAGATCGCCAGCAGCGCAAATACCGACGCCGCCTCGATCCATCTGCGCCCTGTCCAATGCATCCGGTCCGGCCACGTCCATACGAGCAGCGCCGGCGCGACGACCAAGATGCCCACCGAGTCTCCCGCCCACGAAAGCAGCCAGAGCTGGGAGAAGTCCTGCCATGGCCTCACGCCGCTGGCGCAAAGACCCGCAACGCTGAGCGCGTCGACGAGCGCGGGCACCGCTGCGGCCAGGAGAACTAAACAAAGGGTGTCGCGCACGCGGTCGAACAGCGCCGGCCCGGCGATGCAGCGACGCATCAGAAGCACGGCCACGATCGGCTCGATCGTGGCCGCGATTGCAACCCCGGCGCCGGCCGGGATCGTCGCGCCCTCGAGCCACGCAAGGACGAACGCACCCAACCCGATCACCGGCGCCAGCCGATAGCCGCCCCACCACAGGGCAGCGACCGCCAAGCCCGCGGCCAGGGACACGCCCGAAACGTTATACCCTACCACCACGGGAACATTCCCCAAGACGGGAACGGATCCTCCTCCATCGTGATGACTGAACCTTCCGCGAGCAATGTTTCAGGAAGGTGACCGCCTCCACACGCCGAATGGATGCAGCCCCTGCGAGCAAAAAAAGGCCCGCGCGCTGCGCGGGCCCTGTTGCGGCGACGATGCTCAGCGCTTCCTGTCGTTGTGCTTCTCGCGGTAAATGCGCTTGCTCTGCTTGTTCTCGGCCTTCTGGATGCGCTGCTGCTCGTTGGCGCTCACCCGGCCGTTGGCGCCGGCGCGAGCTTCGGCGCGGTCGACGCGCGCTTGGCCGCGCTCCAAGTTTCCGACCTCGCGGTTGGTGAGCTGGCCGGACTTCACGCCCTGCTCGATGCGCTGTTCCTGATTGACATTGCGCTGCACGTCCGCCTGCATGCGCTGCGACGACGCCGAGTTGGGATTGCCTTTCGCGGCGTTGTTCTCGAGCTGATTGATGCGGCGGCTTTCCTGGTTCTGAGCCCGCTGGATGCGCGCCTTCTCCGCGGGGCTCAGATTGCCGTTCTTCTCGGCGTTCGATTCCATGCGGTCGATCCGCGCCTCGCCGCGCTCCAGTTGCGAAGCTTCGCGGGTATTGAGCGATCCGCTTTTCAGGCCCTGCTCGATGCGCTGCTGCTGGTTGACCTCGCGCTGCACTTCGGTCGCCGTGGTCTGCGCGCTGGCCGCGAGCGAGAACAGGCCGGCCGCTGCCCCCGCTATGATGGTCGCTGTTGCTTTCATGTCTGCCTCCTTGAAGATTGCCTCCCGGGGCGAATAACGCGCGCAAGGCCAGAAGGTTTATCAGCAATCTGTAAGGACTGTAAGCGGATGTTTCGGGGTTTTGACCGTCACGGCCGCTTCGTGGCAGCATACTTTCGGCGTCGAGTCCAACTCGGGGGAGGTCGGCATGGAACCGATGGCAACGCTCGTGCTCGCTGCGGCGGTCTTTCTCGTCACGCACTGGGTTCCGAGCACCCCGCTCCGCCCGGGGCTGGTCGGGGTTCTGGGCGAGAAGGCCTACCTCGGCTTGTACAGCCTTATCGCTCTCGCCGCGCTCGGATGGATGATCTGGGCCTACGTCCGCGCCCCCTACGTGCGGTGGTGGGTGGGGGAAGAATTCAAGGCGTGGGCGGTGGCGCTGATGCCGGTCTCGTTCGTGCTCGTCGCGGCGGGCGCGCTCAGCAAGAACCCGAGCGCGGTGCGCCAGGAGAGCCTGCTGCGCTCGCTCGGCGAGCCCTGCGGGATCCTGAGGGTGACGCGCCACCCGATCCAGTGGGGAATCGCGCTTTGGGCGCTGCTGCACCTGGTCTCGCGCGGAGATGCAGCGTCGGTCATCTTCTTCGGGACGTTTGCACTGCTCTCGATATTGGGGTCCGTGCTGATCGACGCACGCAAGAAAAAGGCGATAGGCGTGGATTGGGAGCGCTTCGCCTCGGTGACGTCCAATTTTCCGTTCGCCGCGATCTTACAGGGGCGCAATCAGTTCCGATTCGAGGAGATCGGATGGCGGAAGGTGTTGATCGGGCTCGCGCTTTATTTCGTGTTCGCGTTCCTGCACCCCTACCTGTTCGGCGTCAGACCTTACTGAGGCTCGCGCGGGTACAATCGCGGTTTTCCACGCCGGAACCGTCATGAATCAAGCAGAGCTCGTCGCCACCCCGAAAAACCCCGCTTTCGCGGCGGGCGAGCTGACCGAGCGCATCGTCGCCGAAAAGCAAGGCTCGATCGGCTGGCTGACCTTCAACAACCCCGCCCGCAGGAACGCGATCTCGATCGACATGTGGGAGGCGATCCCGAAGGTGCTCGACCGCTTCGAGCAGGACCCCGCGATCCGAGTGATCGTGCTCAAGGGTGAGGGCGACAAGGCCTTCGTCTCCGGAGCGGACGTCTCGCAGTACGAGAAGGACCGCTCGACCGCCGAGGGCATCCAGCGCTACGAGGAGATCGCCGGCCGGGTCGCCGAGCGCCTACGCAACTGCGACAAGGTGATCATCGCCATGATCCGCGGCTACTGCCTGGGCGCGGGAGTCAACATCGCGCTGTGCTGCGACCTGAGGATCGCCGCGGAAGACGCGCGCCTCGGCATCCCGGCGGCGAAGCTGGGCCTGGGCTACCGCGCTTCGTCGCTGAAAAATCTCGTCGACACCATCGGCCCGGCGTTCGCGCGCGAGGTCCTCATCACGGGACGCCAGTTCAAGGCCGAGGAGGCGAAGATCATGGGCTTCGTGCACCGCGTGGCGCCCGTCGCCGAGCTCGAGGCGCTCGTCCTCGAATACTGCGCGATGGTCTCCGAGAACGCGCCGCTCACGATCCGCGCGAGCAAGCGCATCGTGCGCGAGCTGCTGAAATCAGGCGAGGCGTTCGACGCGCGGGCCTGCGACGCCTTGGTCAAGGCCTGCTTCGAGAGCCAGGACTACATCGAGGGCCGCAGAGCCTTCATGGAAAAAAGAAAGCCCGTCTTCCAGGGCAAATAGCAAAGAGGAGAAGGAGATGAGAATCATCATTGCGCTTGTGGCGCTCGCCACGGCGGTTACTGCCGCGGCCCAGACCTATCCGACCCGCCCTGTCACCGTCGTGGTCGGCTTCGCGCCGGGCGGTGGTACCGACACCGTGGCCCGCGTGATGCAGAGGAAGCTCGGCGAGAATCTCGGCCAGACGATCGTCGTCGAAAACCGTGCCGGCGCCGGCGGGACGATCGCCGCCGGGGTGGTCGCCAAGGCGGAGCCTGACGGCTACACGATTCTCCTCGCGACGATCGCGGCGCTCGCCATCAACCCCCATCTCAACTCGACGCTGCCTTACAAGCCCCTCGTCGATTTCGCGCCGATCTCGATGGCGACGGTCTCGGGCAACGTGCTCGTGGTGAATTCGTCCGTGCAGGCGAAGACGCTGGCCGAGTACGTCAAGGAAGCGAACAGCAAGCCGGGCGGGATGGCGTACGGCACCTCGGGGATCGGCAGCGCAGGCAACCTCGCGGGCGAGCTGTTCCGGCTGACCGCGAAGGCCAACCTGGTCCACGTGCCGTACAAAGGCGGGGGCCCGGCGATGAGCGACCTGCTCGGCGGGCAGATCCCCTCGGTGTTCGCCTCGGCGACCACCGCGACGCCGCAGGTGAAATCGGGCAAGCTGCGCGCGCTCGGATCGACCGGCGCGAAGCGCTCGGAAGCCCTGCCCGAGGTGCCGACGATCGCCGAGCAGGGCTACCCCGGCTACCAGGCGACGAACTGGTACGCGTACGTGGCACCGGCGAAGACGCCCAAGGACATCGTCGCGCGGCTGAATCGCGAGATCGTCAAGACGCTGAACGATCCGGAAACGCACGCCGCGATCCTCAAGCAGGGCGAGGAGCCGACGCCCTCGACGCCGGTGGAGCTCGCTCAGCACATGGCGAGCGAGTACGCGACCTGGGGCCGCGTGATCAAGGAAGCGGGGATCCCGAAGGAGCAGTAGGGAAACCGGGGACAGACCACGGTTTCGGTCTATGCGGGGCGGCTTTGCTGCAGAGATCGCCGAATGCGAAACCGTGGTCTGTCCCCGGTTTCACATGCGCACCGCGATTTTCCCGACCTGCGCGTTCGACTCCATGTAGTCCTTCGCCGCGGGCACCTCCGAGAAAGGAAACACGCGGTCGACGAGCGGCTTGATCTTCCCCGCCGCGATCAAGGGGAGGACATCCGCGGCGAAGCCGCGCACCGTCACCGCGCGCTGCTCCGGCGTGCGCAGCCGGTTGGAGACGCCGAAGAGCGTGAGCCGTTTGGTGTGCAGCGCCTCGATGTCGATCTCGCTCTTCAAGACCCCGTCGACGTAGCCTATGGTCGCGTGCCGGCCCTCGTGGGCGAGCGCGCGTATCGTCTCGGGAAACACCGAGCCTCCGACGTTGTTGACGACGAGGTTCGCGCCCTTTCCGCCAGTCGCCTTCATCACGGCGTCGGCGAAGTCTCCCGCGCGCGTGCGGATGCCGACGTCGAGGCCCATTCCTTTCAGCTTGTCGAGCTTTTCCTGCGAGCCCGAAGTCCCGATCACCTTGGCGCCCAGCGCTTTCGCAGTCTGCAGCGCCGAGACGCCGACGCCGGATGAGATGCCGGTGACGAGCAGCCATTCGCCGGCCTTGAGCTTGCCTTGAGCGATCAGCATGTCGTGCACCACCATGAAGGCGAGGGGAACGCACGCGGCCTCCTCCCAGGAAAGGTTCTTCGGCATCGCCAGCGCCTCGCGCGCATCGATCAGCGAGTACTCGGCGAAGGCGCCGCTGCAGCGCCCCATCACGCGGTCGCCCGCCTTGAACGCGGTCACGCCCTGCCCGAGCTTGGCGACCTCGCCCGCGCCTTCGCCGCCCGCGGCTTTCGCCGCGCCGCCCGCCTTGACCGCGTGGCCGACGATCAGCTCGCCGCGATTCATGCCGGCCGCGTGCATCTTGAGGAGGATCTGCCCCGGGCCGGGCTCCGGCGTGGGGACGTCGCGGAACTCGATCGCGGTTTTTCCGGAATCCGGCTTGAGCCAATACGATTTCATTTCATCGCCTCCTTCGCAGCGCCGGTCAGGCGCAAGATGTGCAGTCCGGTGTTGGCGCGGTCGACCGCGTAGATGGTGCCGCGCTCGTCGACCTCCACGTTGTTGGTCTGGATCGCGACCTTGCAGCGCTCTTCCGCGCCCTTGCCGACGCAGCGCTTCTCGGTCCTCGCGGTGACCGCCGGGATGTAGTACGCGATCTCCTTCGGATGGAAGGGATCGCTCACGTCCACCGCGCGCACGCCAGCGTTGAAATGGGCGAAGAACAGGACGCGCTTGTAGTACACCGGCGCGAAGCTTTCGCTCGACGAGTGCGTTCCGAAGCGTCCGCCCCGGCCGCAGAAGCCTCCGCTTTTCTCCGGCACGCCCCAACTCGACACGCTCACCGGCCGCGTCTCGTCGGTGACGTCGACGAAGATCGCCATCTGGCGCGCCTCCTGGCATTCGTTGCGGAAGGTTTCTCCGGTCACGACGACAAAATCCCGCTTGCGCGCCTCCTTGTCCTTCGCGAACTCCGCGACCTCCATCCCAAGCATCGGAAAAGTCGTGTGCGCGCCGAACTGCGGCGGGAAGTCCAGCCGCGAGATCTGCGGAAGGACAAGGTTCTCCGGCGTGGGCTCCTTCGGGCCTTTCAGGAGCTTGTCGCGGTCGACGATCTGCAACACGCCCTTGCTGTTGGCCCCGTAGGCGAAATAGACCCGGTTGCCCTTGAGACCCGTGGAGATGGGACCGTGCAGGGAGCTCGGCACCGGGCCCGCGGCTCCCGGCTCGTGCCCCGGCAGCCCGAAATTGCGGATGAACACGGGCTTCGCCGGATCGCTCAAGTCGTACACCTGCGGATGGCGGCGCACGCGCCATCCGTTCACCCCCGACACGAGAAACGCTATGCCCGTGTCGCATTCCCACCAGCTTTTGTGCGTGCCCTTGAGCTTGTCGACGACCGTCGCGAGCCGCGCAGGCCTAGCGGGGTCGCTCACGTCCCAGACCTCGTGCGCCGTGTCGCCGTAGTTACGAAGCAGGTAGACCTTGCTCTTGTCGCCCTTGGGCAGGTCGGACCCGTCGCACACGCGCGCCATCTGCGCTCCGCCCGCTTCGTCCTTGCCCGGCTCGCCGGGGATGTGAGCGAGATAGCGCGGGCTTTTCGGATCGGTCACATCGAGAATCGAGGTGCCGTTCGGTTCTTCCGCGCCGGTCAGTGGATTGCGCGAGACGCCGCCGTGATGGCCGACGTAGGCGATCCAGCGATCGCCCTGCTTGTGGATGACGGGCTGGTACGCGCTTCGGCCCTGGAGGTCGTGAGAACCCACCAGTTCCATGTCGTGCTCCTCGGCCTGCTGAGCGGACGCGCCGGCACAAACGAGAACGCATGCTGCAAACGACCAGAGATGTTTCATATCAATCGATCTTCGCGCCGACTTCCTTCACCAGCTTCCCATAGGTCGCGTACTCGCTGCGGATTTGCGCGGCGAACTCTTCCGGAGTGGTGATCCAGGACTCGACTCCGCCGGCGTTCGAAAGCTTCTCCTTCACGTCCTGAAGCGCCAATATCTTGTTCGTCTCCGTTCGCAGCCGCGCGATCACGGTGTCGGGCGTCCCCGCCGGCGCGAACAGCCCGTACCACTGCACCATGATGAAATCCGGATAGAACTCTGCGATCGCGGGCACGTCGGGCAGCACGCGCGATCGCTGCGGTCCGGTGAAAGCGATCGCGCGCAGGCGCCCGGCGCGGATCTGCCCCGCGGTCGACGTGCCCGACATCATCGCCGAGACCTCTCCCGCGACCGTCGCCGTGGTCGCCGGCGCGCCGCCCTTGTACGGCACGTGGATCATGTTGACCCCGGTGCGCGCCTTCAAGCGCTCCATAGTGAGATGGTGCTGGCTGCCGTTGCCGCCCGAGCCGTACTGCAGCGGCGGATCGGCGCGACGCGCGTATTCGATGAACTCGGTGAAGCTATTTGCGGGTACCGAGGGATTGACCGCGAGGAAAAAGCCGTTCGAGACGAGGCTCGTCACTGGAGCGAGATCCTTCAGCGGATCGATCGGCATCTGCTTGTACAAGTGCGGATTGATCACGAACAAGCCGTCCTGGCCGACGAGCAGCGTGTGACCGTCCGCCGGCGACCTGGCCACGGCTTCGCCGGCGATCGTGCCGGTACCGCCGATGCGGTTCTCGACTACCACCGGCTGGCCGAGCGCCTCGGCGAGCTTGGGCGCAAGGAGCCGCGCCACGATGTCCGGGCCGCCGCCGGGCGGGAATCCCACAAGCAGCCTGATCGCGCGCGAGGGGTATTGCGCAAGGGCGTCGTGGAGGGACACCGCGGCCACCGCCGCGAAAAGCAGCGGAAAGAAGAACCGGCGCATTTCACACCTTGATCTCGATGTCCTTCCCGGAGATCCGTACTTCATAGCTCGAAACCGGTTTGGGTGCCGGGGGGCCGAGCACCTCGCCGGTCGTCACATCGAATACTGAGCCGTGCCAAGGGCAAGTCACCTCTTTGCCGTCGAGCGCGCCTTCCGCGAGCGGGCCGCCTCGATGCGTGCACGCATTGTCGATCGCATAATAGCTTCCGTCCACGTTGAAGATGGCGATCTTCTTACCAGATGTCTCGACCATCTTGCCCTGACCGAGGGCGATGTCTTCGGTTCGAGCTACCTTCACGAATCCTGCCATGGCCTACCTCCTTTATCCCCGGCTTCCCCGATTCCGTTCAGATACATCTCCCACACCTGCAGGTTCTTCTCGCACGCCGCCACAACTGCGCTCTCCATGTGCAATTGCTTCGCGAAGCGCTCGACCGCACGCCAGCCCGCGTCGGAATGCGCGATGTCGGCCTTCTCGTGCAGCTCGAAGAACTCGAGCTCGCCGTCGGAGAGCCCAAAGAGCCTGCCCCAGCGCTCGCGCTCCAAGCCGAACCAGCCGTGCTTCCTCATGATACCGGTGCCGTAGCCGGGGACGTTGGCGCGTTCGGCGCAGGTGTTGGCGACGATGCCTTCGAGCCAGTGGCGGTTCGCCATCAGGCCTTCCCATGCGGCCCAGGCGAGCTGGGTGCTCGCGATCGGCTTCGCGCCCTGAATCTCCTTGCGAGAAAGACCGATGCGCGTTCCCAGATCCTCGAGGATCTGCCAGTGCGCGCGGCCGCCGCCGTGCTCGTAGTCGGCGATGACCTCCTCGCTGCACGCGCGGATGATGCCGATGCGCGTGTCCCAGTCGGGGCAGTTGGTCGCAACCTTGAGCTTCAGCACCGAGTTGCGCTGGCGCGTGTTCAGGCGGTGCTGCATCGCGAACATGCGCGCGCGGCCCTTCGTCATCTCCTCCTGGAAATAGCGGGTGCGGCGGCAGAAGTCGTCGACCGCCGCATCGAGGTGCGCGAGGACGCTTTTCGCCATCCTTAGAAATTCGCGATCTTGCGCGCCTCGCCGGTCACCCGCAGGATGTGCATACCGGTGTTGGCCCGGTCGACGATGTAGATGTAGCCGCGGTCGTCGACTTCCAGATTGTTGGTCTGGATCGCGACCTTGCAGCGCTCCTTGCCGTCGGGCGTCTTGACGCAGCGCTTGTCGGTCTTACCGGTCTTCGCCGGGATGTAGAAACCGACCTCCTTCGGATTGTACGGGTCGCGGATGTCGATCGCGCGCACCCCCGCGTTGAACCAGGCGACGAACACCAGGCGCTTCGCATACATCGGCGGCTGATTCTCGTTGGGGGAGTGAGCGCCGAAGCGCCCGCCGCGCGAGCAGAAGTCGCCGCTTTTTTCCGGCACGTTGAAACTCGACACGTTGAAGGGCCTGGCCTCCGCGGTGACGTCGACAAACCATACTATCTGCCGCGTCTCGCGGCACTCGTTCAGGATCTGCTCGTTCACGATCATCACGAAGTCGCCCGTCGCTCCGCGCGCGTCTTTTGCGAACTCGGGTAGCGGCATGCCGAGGAGCGGCAGGGTCGTGTGCGCACCGTTATACGGCTGCAGGTCGAGCCTGCCCACCTGCGGGTAGAGCAGGTTCTCGTTGGTCGGCTCCTTGGGGCCGTTCAGGAGCTTCTCGCGGTCGACGATCTGCAGCACGCCGTCCTTGTTGGTGCCGTAGCCGAAGTAGATGCGGTTGCTCTTGGGGCCAGTCGAGATCATGCCGTGCAGGTCCGCGGGCGGCGTGCCGGTCGTTCCGGGCTGCTGGCCGGGCAGCCCGAAATTGCGGATGAAGACGGGCTTGGCCGGGTCCGAGAGATCGTATACCTGGGTCATGCGCCGCACCCTCCAGCCCTCGATCCCGGAGACGAGGTAGGCGATCCCGGTGTCGCACTCCCACCAGCTCTTGTGCGTCCCCTTGAGGCCGCTCACGATCGTCGTGAGGAGCGACGGCTTGGCGGGGTCGGTCACGTCCCAGATCTCATGGGCGGCGTTGCCGAAGGTGCGCAACAGATAGACCTTGCTCTTGTCGCCCTTCGGCAGATCGGACCCATTGCAGGCGCGCACCATCTGCGCCCCGCCGGCTTCCGCGAGCCCCGACTCCCCGGGTATGTGCGCGAGGTATCTGGGCTGCTTCGGATCGGTGACATCCAGTATCGACGTGCCGTTGTCTTCCTTCTTGCCGGTCAGCGGGTTGAGGATGTTGTGGCCGTGGTGGCCGACGTACGCGATCCAGCGCCCGCCCTGGCTGTGGATGATGGGCTGGTAGGCGCTGCGGCCCTGCAAGTCGTGATAGCCGACGAGCTCCATGTTGCGCTTCTCGGCTTTGTTATCCTGCGCCCCCGCGGTGAACGGCGCGACCAGCGCCGCGAGCGCGAACGCCAGCTTCATGAAACGCCTCTGCATGCTCTCTCCTTTTTTGATTACTTCCTGCGCGCGGCGCGGCTTGCCCCATGCTTGCGCTTCGCGGCGCTCCGGTGCGCGCCCTTCCTCGGCACGTAGCCTATCGCCTCGACCTCGAGCCCGCAGTCCAGGGGCGTTCGGCCCGCCTGGATGCGCGTCCTCGCGGGTAAGGTCTCGCGGCTCGTAAAATACGCGCGATAGATACGGTCGAACTGCTCGGCGTCGCGCTGGTCGCGCAGCCACACGATGACTTTCAGCAGGCAGTCCATGTTCGATCCGGCCGCCTCGACCAGCTTCTTCATGTTGTCCATGACCAGGCGCGCCTGCTGCTCGAACGGCGGATCGGGAAAGGGCGGAATGGGCAGGCCCTTCTCGCGCGCCTCGCGCAGCGCGGTCGAGAACGCCTCGTCGAACGGCGGAAGGCCCGACACGAAGATCAGGTCGCCGTAGCGCACGCACAGATTGAACGGCGCGTTGCTCGACGGCAGGCCGGCGTCGTAGTTCCGCTTTTCCGAGCTCATCGACCTCTCTCCCGGTCCCGATGGTAAGACCTGCAAGTGAGGCACGCAACGGCAGAGCGAAGCCCCGCCCCCGATGTTCCGCATCGAGGAACTGCCGTATCAGGGCTGCTAGAATCCGAGTCGTTCCAGACGATGAACGCCACCCGAAGTCCCAGAAAACGCGTTTCGCGCCGCGACTGGCTCAAGTTTGCGGCGGCGCTGATGCTTGGAGGAAGCATGCCCGCCGCACGCGCCGCCGATCGAATCCAGCGCCCTATCCCGAAGAGCGGAGAGGCGATCCCGGCGGTGGGGCTGGGCACGTGGCAGGCGTTCGACGTCGCCGGCGACGCCGCCGAAACCGCACAGGCCCGCGACGCCCTCAAGGCCCTGGTCGAGCTCGGCGGCCGCGTAATCGACAGCTCGCCGATGTACGGCTCCGCCGAATCGGTATCCGGTCAGCTCGCCGACGAGCTCGGCGTCAAAGCCGAGCTCTTCGTCGCCACCAAGGTATGGACGAGCGGCAAGCAGGCAGGCATCCGGCAGATGGAGGACTCGATGCGGAAGCTCCGCGTCGAGCGCCTGGACCTGATGCAGGTGCACAATCTGGTCGACGCGGGAACGCACCTGGCGACGCTGCGCGAATGGAAGAAAGCCGGACGCGTGCGCTACCTCGGCGTGACCCACTACCACGCCGGAGCGCACGGCGATCTGGAAAAATACATCAGGCCGGGAGATATCGATTTCGTCCAGGTCAACTACTCGCTCGCGGAACCCGAGGCAGACCGGCGATTGCTCGCCGTCGCCGCGGACAGCCGAACTGCGGTGATAGTCAACCGGCCCTTCGCTGAGGGCGCGATGTTCCGCCGCGTGAGGGACAAGCCCTTGCCCGGCTGGGCGAAGGAGATCGGGTGCGCGAGCTGGGCGCAGTTCTTCCTCAAATGGATCCTCGCGCATCCCGCGGTGACCTGCGCAATCCCCGGCACGCGCAACGCGAAGCACGTTGCGGACAATCTAGGCGCCGCCGTTGCGCCGCTCCCCGACGAAGTCACAAGGCGAAAGATGGCCGCCTATTTCAACTCGCTCTAGCCCGCGCCAGCGGGCTAGAGCGGACGGACCGACGATAGACGGTCCGGACGCCGCATCGAGCCGACAAAGTGCGCACTCTTTACCTCCTCATCTTCATCACGCTGCTCAACCACTCGGTCTTCGCCGGGACGCGCGTGTGCGCGTCGCTCTATGCGATCCATCTGAGCGCGACTCCGTTTACGGTCGGCGTTTTGATGGCCTTGTACGCATTTTTGCCGATGTTGTTTGCGGTGAGCATGGGGCGCCTGACCGACCGCATCGGCGCACGCGTGCCCATGCTCATCGGATCGGTCGCGATCGGCTCCGGCGCGATTTTGCCCTACGTGCTTCCCGGCATGACCTCGCTCTACTTCGCGAGCGTGCTGATCGGCTCGGGCTTCATGATGTACCAGGTGGCCGCGCAGCACATCGTGGGCTACATCGGCAAGCCCGAAGATCGCCCGGTGAACTTCAGCCTGAGCGCGCTGGGATTCTCGGTCTCGGGCTTCGCCGGCCCCATGATCGCCGGTTTCGGGATCGACGAGCTCGGTCATACCAATACGTTCGCCGCGCTCGCCGCGTTGCCGCTGGTGCCGATCGCGGTGCTGGGGCTGAACCGGCTGCGGCTGCCGCAGCCGCACGCCCACGCGTCGCCGCCCGATCCCAGCCACAGGGTCGCGGACCTGCTGCGTCACCGCGACCTGCGCCCGGTATTCATAACGAGCGGGCTGCTCGCTACAGCCTGGGACATGTTCACCTTCGCGATCCCCATCTACGGCTCGAGCATCGATCTTTCCGCTTCGAGCATCGGGCTGGTGCTGGGCTCGTTCTCCGCGGCCACTTTCGTCATCCGCGTGCTGCTCCCCGCGCTGTCGCGGCGGCTGACCGCGTGGCCTCTGCTCGCCGCGTCGCTGGCGATCGCAGCGGCGTCCTTCCTTCTGTTTCCGCTGTTCGAGCAGGCTGGGTTGCTTATTGCGACCGCGTTCCTCCTGGGCCTCGGGCTCGGCATGTCGCAGCCCATGGTGATGTCGCTGCTGCACAACACGGTGCCGCAGGGCCGCGTCGGGGAAGCGATAGGCGTGCGCATGACCCTCGTCAACATCAGCCAGATTACGATTCCGCTCTTGTTCGGCGCGCTGGGCACCGCGCTCGGGATGGTTCCGGTCTTCTGGGCGACCGCGCTGCTCCTCGGAGGCGGGAGCTGGTACGCGAGGCGCCGCAGGTAGAATCCGGCCATGGACCTCGCCGCCTTGCGCCAGGAGTACATGCGCGCCGGATTGCACGAAAAGGATCTGGCCGCGGACCCGCTCGCGCAGTTCGGCAACTGGTTCGACGAAGCGCTGCGCTCCGGCGTCGCGCTGCCCAACGCGATGACGCTCGCGACCGCGACGAAAAAAGGGCGCCCCTCGGCGCGCGCCGTCCTGCTGAAAGGCTTCGACGCCCGCGGCTTCGTCTTCTACACCCATTACCGCAGCCGCAAGGGCCGCGAGCTGGGGGAAAACCCCAGGGCGATGCTGCTGTTCTGCTGGGAGGAGCTGGAGCGCCAGGTGGGCATAGAGGGCCGCGTTGCTCGGGTGTCCGCGGCCGAGTCCGACGAGTATTTCGCGAGTCGGCCGCTGGGCAGCAGGCTGTCGGCGATCGTATCCGCGCAAAGCGAGCGCGTGCCGAACCGCGAAACGCTCGAAACCGCCCTGGAGGAAGCCTCCAAGCGCTGGCGCGACGCGCCGCCGCGCCCCGCGCATTGGGGCGGCTACCGCCTGGCGCCGGAGCGATTCGAATTCTGGCAGGGCCGGAAGGACCGGCTGCACGATCGACTGTGCTACCGCAAGGCCGGGGGCCGCTGGAAAATCCAACGGCTGGCGCCCTAGGGGCAACCAGCCGTCGTTGGGAGAGCGGAGGCTTGGAGGCGCCGCCGACCCGGAACCTCGTGGGACCGCTTAACGCGTGGCGATGATCTGATTCTTCTGGAATTCCGCCGCGGTGTAGCTGGACGGCAGATCTCCCAGCCCGCTGTCGAGGGATTCGCCCGCGACGCGGTAGCTGCGCTGAAACTCAGACGCGTTGTAGGTCGGCGACAGATCGCCCAGTCCGCTGTCGCGCTTCTCGCCGGCGACGCGGTGCTGGAATTCAGCCGCGGTATAGTTGGGCGACAGATCGCCCAGTCCGCTGTCGATCTTCTCGCCGAGCACCCGGATCGAACCTTCGTTCGCGTCGGAGGTCGGGTCGAAGCTGAACGCCGCGGGCGAAAACAGCAGCGCGGCAACCGAAACCAGTGTCAGTACTTTGCGTGTGTTCATTGCATCCTCCTCTTGCTGTCAGTTGTTCCTCAGAGGGCGTTGGAGGAACGACAAACCGGCCTTGCCTCCGCTACCCACGATCCGTACACCCCTCCATGAGCAAGACGGATGCCAGGGGAAAAGTGTGACTTATTACCGCTTCGGCCTGCTACGATGACCCGCATGACGGGCCCGTCGAACCGCTCTTGGATCTCGCCCACTCGGCGCTGAGCCGGATCGCCCGCATCGAGCGGGGCGAGGCCGGCGCTTCCTTTTGGTCGTTCGCCTGCTTCTTCTGCGTGCTGTGCGGCTACTACGTGCTGCGCCCGCTGCGCGACGAGATGGGCGTGCAGGGCGGCGTCGAAAACCTGCCGTGGTTGTTTTCGGCGACCTTCGCCGCGATGCTCGCGGTCGTGCCCGTCTTCGGGTTTGCCGCCTCGCGGCTGGCGCGCCGGCGCCTCGTGCCGTGGATCTATCTCTTCTTCATCGGCAACGTGCTCGTTTTCTACGCGCTGTTCTCGACGGGCGTGGCGCCGCCCGCAGTCGCGCGCGCCTTCTTCGTCTGGGTGAGCGTGTTCAACCTGTTCGTGGTGTCTCTTTTCTGGAGCTTGATGGCGGATCTGTTCCGCCCGGGACAGGCGGCGCGCCTGTTCGGCTTCATCTCCGCCGGCGGCAGCTGCGGCGCTCTTGCCGGCCCGACGCTCACGGCCTTGCTCGCCGCGCCCCTGGGGACCGCAAACCTGCTGCTCGTCTCATGCGGCTTTCTGGGGTTCGCCCTCGTCTGCATCCGGGCGCTGGTGCGCCGCGCCGACGCGCCATCCGATCCCTCGTCGGGCCCGTCGGATCGCGCCGATTCGATCGGCGGCACGACCTGGTCGGGGATCGCGGTGATCCTCCGCTCGCCCTACCTGCTCGGCATCGTGGCCTACGTGCTCCTCTACGCGGTCCTGCTCGGATTCGCCTACCTCGAGCTTGCGCGCCTGGTGGCCGCGACCTACGACGATTCGGCGCAGCGCACCGCGCTCTTCGCCCAGGTGGACCTCGCCGTCAACGTTCTCACCCTCCTCGGCCAGCTCTTCGTCGTCGCCAAGCTGGTCGAGAAGCTCGGCGTGGGCGCGGCCTTGGCGCTGCTGCCCGCGCTCGGGCTGGCCGGCTTCATCGCCATCGGCCTGGCTCCCGTGCTCGCCGTCCTGATCGGATTCCAGATCTTTCGGCGGGCCGCCGACTATGCGATCGCGCGCCCGGCGCGCGAGATGCTCTTTACGGTGCTTACGCGAGAGGCCAAGTACAAGTCGAAGAACTTCATCGATACCGTGGTGTTCCGCGGCGGTGACGCGGCGAGCGGCTGGGTGTACTACGCGCTGAAGGGCCTGGGCTTGGGCCTGTCGGGTCTCGCGGTAGCCGCGATCCCCGGCGCGATCGCTTGGCTTGCTCTCGGCCTGTGGCTCGGAAAGCAGCACGGCCGCATGAAGAACTGAACCGTCAAGCGCCCATCGCTTCGGCGAGCTCGTCCGAGCGAGCGCCCGGCTCGCCTCCGGCAAAGACGTGGCGCACGAGCTCCATGCTCCCGTCGAGGCGCTCGACGATAGCGGTGCAGTTGTCTACCCAGTCTCCGCAATTGAGGTACAGGACGCCGTCGAGCCGCTTGATGACGGGCGTGTGGATGTGCCCGCAGATCACGCCGTCGACCTCGAGCGTCTTCCCGTGACGCGCGACGGCGAGCTCGAAGGCGGAGATGAAGGTCGCCGCACCCTGCAGATTGCGCTTGGCGTAATCGGCGAGCGACCAGTGGCCCGCCAGACCGAGCTTGCGGCGCACCCAGGAGAGCGTCCGGTTCAGGTCCACCAGCAGATTGTAGGAAACGTCGCCCAGCGCGGACAGCCAGCGCGCGCAGGTCGTGACCTGATCGTACTGATCACCGTGCAGGAGAGCGTAGCGCTTCCCGTCGGCGGCGACGTGCACGTATTCCTTCTTCACCCGGACGTTGCCGAACGAAGCGTCGAGATACTCGCTCAAAGCCTCGTCGTGGTTTCCGGGGATGTAGAAGACATCGACCCCGTGCCGCGCGAGGCGGAGGAGCTTCTGCACCACGGTGTTGTGGGTCTCGGGCCAATAGACACCACGCTTCAACGCCCAGAAATCGACGATGTCGCCGAGGAGAAAGATCGTCTTGCATTCGTACTGCTTGATGAAGGCGAGCAGGCGCCCGGCCTGGCATGCGCGCGAGCCGAGATGGACATCCGAGAGGAACAACGCGCGAACGCGGATCACTTTGTGGCCTGCACCCCTTTCTGACTGGCGGCAAGGCTAGGCGAGGTATGTTTCGGAAAGATGAAGGCCGAGGGCTCGAAAAAAAGCGCCCGTCGGTCGACGGGCGCTGAAGGAGGAGTGATGCAGAGCCTCGAGGAGAGGCGAAGAGCAGGATACAGGGGAATTCCTACAGTTCGGTTACAGAGCCTTCTTCAGTGCAAGGCGTCGCTGCGGGTACGCGCAGGGACGATTCGGCGCGCGGGAAACTTGGCGGTGAACCGGCTGCCGCTGCCGGGCGTGCTCTCGATCTCCAGGGTCGCCTGGTGCCGGGCCAAGGCGTGCTTGACGATGGCCAAGCCTAGGCCCGTCCCGCCCGTTTCGCGCGAACGGCCGCGGTCGACGCGGTAGAAACGCTCCGTCAGCCGAGGGATGTGCTCGGCCTCGATGCCGACGCCGGTGTCCTCAACCGTGAATTCGGCGCCCTTCTGCGAGGTGCGCCAGATCAGGCGCACCTCGCCCCCCGGAGGGGTGTAGCGCACGGCGTTGCTCGCAAGGTTGCCGAAGGCGCTCGCGATCTCGGATTCGGCCCCCAGCAGGTCGAACCCCGGCTCGGCATCCAGCGTGACGCGCTGGCGGCCGGCGGAGAGCGCTCCGGCTTCGCTGTGGATGCGCGAAAGCAGCAGCGCCACGTCGACGCGCTCCTCGCGCGGCGGCTCGGGCGCCGACTCGAGCGTGGACAGCGTCAGCAGGTCGTCGATGATGTGCTGCATGCGCTTGCTTTGCTCGGCCATCAGATTCAGATAGTCGCGCGAGCGCTCGGGATCGAGCTTGAGCTCCCGCACCGTCTCGAGGAACCCGACCAGGACGGTGAGCGGCGTGCGCAGCTCGTGGGAAACGTTCGCCACGAAGTCCCGGCGCATCGTCTCCAGCCGGATTCCCTGAGTGATGTCGCGCGACAGGAGCAGCCGCTGGGAGTCGACGTAGGGGACGAACTGCACCGAAAGGACCAGGCCGTCGCGCCCCGTCTTGAGCTGCATCGGCTTGGCGAATTCCTCCGCGGCAACGTACTCGACGAATTCCGGCTCGCGCACCAGATAGGTGATCGGCTGCCCGATATCGGCCTCGGCGTCGATGCCGAAATGCGCCTCGCAGGAGTCGTTGCACCACACGATGCGGTATTCGGAGTCGAGGATCGCGACGCCGTAGGGAAGGGCACGGCCCGCCTGGCGGGAACGGGCGAGCGAGTGCGCGAGCTTGCGGCGCTGCTCGATCTCCGCCCGCTGCCTGCGGTGCAACAGCGTGAAGACCTCCTCCCAGGCTCCGCTGCCCTCCGGAACCGACTCGGCCAGCGAGCGCGATGCCCAGCGACGAAGCAGATGAAGGTGTCGCGCGTGGTGAACGATCAGAGCGAGGAACGCGAGAGAGAGGAACGACCAGCCCCATTCCGAACCGAAGAGGGTGCCTGTTCCAAAAGCGAAGATCGCAAACAGAACAAGGACGGTTGCGGTTCGAACCAGGATATTGCTCATTCGATATCGCCTCGCACTGCCGAGGCGATTATCGCACGAACACCTTCGAAGGCTTCAAGCTACCAAAGCAGGAGAACACCCTGCGCGATCAGCGCGCCCAACGCCGTGCCGGCGAGCACGTCGCTCGGGTAGTGCAGGCCGAGCACGACCCGGGACGCCGCCACGAGCAGGGTGAAAGGAACCAGCAGCCACGCGAGCATCGGGTAATAGGCGATGGCGACGATGGAAAACGCGACCGCATGCAGCGTGTGCCCCGAGGGGAAGCTGAACGGATCGAGCGGGTCGGCCCCCGCGCGCACGGCGTTCTCGACAGCGAACGGCCGGGGGCGCAGGGTCTTCGCTTTCAGCCATTTGTAGATCAGGGTGCAGGCAAGACCGGTTCCGGCCATGTGTCCGACCGGACTCAGCGCCGCGGCCCCACCCGTAGCGAGAAGCGCGAGCATGAGCGAGTACCAGAAGACGCCGTCCCCGAGGCGGCTGACGACGCGAAAGACGCGCCGCACAGGCGCGATCCGCACGGCGCCGTTGAAGCGGACGCACAAGGCCAGGTCCAGAAGGCGGAGGCGCTCGAGGCCCGATTCAAGTCTCGACATGGACGGAATCCTCCCGGACCGCTTCGACTCCCGCGCGGCTCGCTCCGATGAGCTTGTGCAGCACTCTCTCCAGATCGTCGAAGGACCGGCCCCAGGAGGCCGCTTCGGCAGTCCGTCTCGCCTCCGGGCGCAGGCGTGAGCGGAGCCCCGCATCCCCCGCGAGACGCGCAGCCATCCGGACGAAGGCCGCCGCGTCGCCCATAGGGGCGAGCAGTCCGCTCACCTCGTGGCGCAGGTATTCCCGCGCGGCGGCATAGTCGTAGGCGGTTACCGCCAGCCCGCTCGCCATCGCTTCGAGAGTCACGTTCCCGAAGGTCTCGGTGGTGCTGGGAAACGGGAACACGTCCGCCGAGGCGTAGTGCTCCGCCAGGTCTTCGCCGATCCGCATTCCGGCAAAGACGAAGTCCGGATGTTTCGCCCGCAGCTCGGCGCTCTGCGGGCCGTCCCCGACGAGCACCACGCGGAGGCTCGCGTCGACCGCGCGCATCGCCAGGGCCGCCTCGACGAAAAGGCCGAGATTTTTCTCCGCCGCGAGGCGCCCGACGTACAGCGCGACGGTCTCGACGCCTCGGCAACCCCATGTGGCCCGCAGCCGCTCGCTGCGGCGGGCGGGGCTGAAAAGCCGGGTATCCACGCCGCGCCCGACCACGGTGACGCGCTTGAAGGCGAGGGCCTCGAGGTTCGAGCGCATCTCTGCGGTCGGCACCAGCGTGCAATCGGCCCGGTTGTGCAGCGCCCGGAGGTAGCGGGAGACGATGCCGGCAAACATTCCGAGCCCGTAGTGCCGGCTGTAGCTGTGGAAATTCGTGTGGAAGTCTGAGCAGATGGGAATGCCCAGGCGCCTGGCGGCGCTCACGGCCGCCCAGCCGAGCGGCCCTTCGGTGACCACGTGGACGACGTCCGGCCTCCATTGCGTCCATTCCCTGTGGAGCAACCCCAGCGGCGCGAAGCCCATTTGCAAATGACGGTAGAAGGGAATCGGGAAGCCCCGAACCCGGAGCTCGCGCTGCGCTTCGCCGGGCAAAACGGCACGCTCGCCGCGTTGACGCGGACGAATGAGCTGAACCTCGTGGCCGCGCTCGCGCATCGCCTCGACCATGAGGCCCACGGTCCGCGCGACTCCGTTGATCTCGGGCGGATAGGTCTCGGTCGCAACCGCAACGCGCAGCCCGTGCCGCGCACCGTGCTTCTGGATGGACGTATTCATGCGCGCGCACAGTGCACGCGCAACGTGAAGATGGGATTAAGCTTTTTTTAAGCTTTTCTTACGGCTATTTGAGCAGGATCAGGCCCCAAACGACCGCGACGTTGATCAGGCTGAGGAATACCGCAGCGCTGCCGATGTCCTTTGCGCGCTTCGCGAGAAGGTGATTCTCGAGCGATATCCTGTCGACCGCTGCCTCGACAGCCGAATTGAGCAGCTCCACGACGAGAACGAGGAGGACGCTTGCGATCATCAGCGCTTTTTCGGTTCCCCCGACGTGGACGAAAAAAGCTGCAGGGATCAGCACCGCGGCGAGCAGGCATTCCTGCCTGAACGCATCCTCGTGCCGAAACGCCGAACCTATGCCCTGCAGCGAGTAGCCGAGCGCGTTCCACAGGCGCTGCACTCCGGTTTTGCCCTTGAAGGGACTCTCCTCCATGAAGCTGCCTCCTTATTATTTGTCAGCGGCGAGCACCGCGAGCAGGTGCTCCTGCGCCGAGCGCGGGATCCGGCCCCGGGACTTCCTTCTCCGGTAATTGCCCTCCGAGTCCATCTCCCACGCCTGGCTGTTGTCGGAGAGATAGGGTTTGAGACCTTCTTGAATGACGCGCTCCTTGAGCTTGCGGTCTATGACGGGGAAGCACAGCTCGATGCGCCCGAAGAAATTGCGCCCCATCCAGTCTGCGCTGGACAGGTAGACGTTGTCCTCTCCCCGGTTCAGAAAGTAGAAGATGCGCGAGTGCTCGAGGAACCTGCCGATGACCGAGCGCACGCGTATGTTCTCCGACAAGCCGGGGATCCCCGGCCGGAGCGCGCAAACGCCACGCACGACGAGGTCGATTTTCGCCCCGGCCTGCGACGCCCTATAGAGGGTTTCGATGACCTTGGGTTCGATCAAGGCGTTCATCTTCGCGATGATGTGCGCGGGCTCGCCCGCGCGCGCGTGGTTGGCCTCGCGCTTGATCGCGCCGATCACGCGCTCATGAAGGGAGAACGGCGAGATCCAGAGGTGGTGGAGCCGGCGCGCGCGCCCGAGCCCGGTGAGTTGCTTGAAAACCTCGTTGACGTCCTGACAGATCTTCTCGTCGGCGGTCAGCAATCCGAAATCCGTGTAGAGCCTCGCCGTGCGCGGGTGATAGTTGCCGGTGGAAAGGTGAACGTAGCGCCTCAGCTTGCCGTCTTCGCGGCGCACCACCAGCGACATCTTGGCGTGCGTCTTGTACCCGACCACGCCGTAGACCACGTGCGCACCGACTTCCTCGAGCTTCGCCGCCCAGTTGAGATTCGCTTCCTCGTCGAAGCGAGCGAGCAGCTCGACGACGACCGTAACCTCCTTGCCCCGCTGCGCCGCGTCGATCAGGTACTTCATCAGAACCGAGTCCGTCCCGGTTCGATAGACGGTCTGCTTGATCGCGACGACGCTGGGATCGTCGACCGCCTGCTCCAGAAAGTCGATCACCGGCCCGAAGGACTGGAAGGGATGGTGCAGCAAGACGTCCCCGTTTCGCACGGCCCGGAACAGGTCGGGGCTTTTTTCGAGCTGCCTTGGAAGCCCGGGCGCAAACGCGGCAAACTTCAGCTTGGGCGCATCGACCAAGTCGTGGATCTGCAACAGGCGCACGAGATTGACCGGGCCATCCACCCGGTACAGGTCGTCGGCGGTGAGCTGAAACTGCTCGAGGAGAAACTGCTCGAGCTCCGCAGGCATATTGTCGGCGACCTCGAGACGCACCGAATCGCCGAAGTGGCGCTGCGAGAGCTCGCCAGCGAGCGCGGTGCGCAGGTTCTTGATCTCCTCCTCGTCCAAGAACAGGTCGCTGTTTCGGGTCACCCGGAAGGGATACGATCCGCGCACCGTCATGCCCTGGAACAGCGCCTGCACGAACGCCTGGAGGATGGAAGTGAGGAGCACGAACACGTGCCCCTTGCCGGCGATCGCGTTCGGCAGCTGGATTACTCGCGGGAGGGCCCGCGGCGCCTGGACGATCGCAGTGCCGGAATTGCGCCCGAATGCGTCGCGGCCTTCGAGCTGCACCGCGAAGTTCAGGCTCTTGTTCAGCACGCGCGGGAATGGATGCGAGGGATCGAGCCCGATGGGCGTGAGCAGCGGGATCATTTCCCGCATGAAATAGTTGTGCAGCCAGGAGCGTTGCTCCCGCGTCCAATCCTGCTCTGCGAGGAAGCGCACGCCTTCGTCGGCGAGCTGCGGGAGAATCTCCTTGTTGAGCATTCGATATTGCCCGGCGACCAGCGCGTGGGCGCGCTCGCTGATCAGCGGGAACATCTCGGCCGGAGGGCTTTCCCCGGGAATCTCGATCTCGTTGCCCAGCCTGATGCGCTCCTTCAGCTCGGCGACGCGAATCTCGAAGAACTCATCCAGATTGCTCGACAGGATGCACAGAAAGCGCAGCCTCTCGAGCACCGGAACGCGCCGGTCCTCGGCCTGCGCGAGGACGCGCTCGTTGAACGCGAGCAGGGACAGCTCGCGGGGAAGGAATTGGGGCTTGATCCTGCTTGGCGGGATGCGCGTTCGCTGAAGCATGAAAACAATCGACTCTAAGAACCGCTTGTTGCAGAATTGTTACAGGCGGGCCGGCAGTGCCGCTTTATTCATTCTCTTGTAGAGGCATTATGATAGCGTCGTTTCGCCTTTTGAGAGGATCAGCTCTCCAACCGTGAAACAAGAGACTCTGGCGGCGCTCGACCTAGGATCCAACAGCTTCCACCTGCAGATCGGCAGGGTCGTCGACGATCAGGTCTATCTGCTCGACAGCCTGCGCGACCCCGTGCGCCTGGGCGCGGGCCTGACGCGAGACCGGCGCATCGACCAGGCGACCAAAGCGCGGGCTCTTGAGGCGCTCGCGCGGTTCGCCGAGCGCCTTCGGGGTTTCCCGCGCTCCGCGGTGCGCGCCGTGGGAACGAGCGCGCTGCGCGTGGCGAAGAATGCCGACTCCTTTCTCGCGGAAGCGGAGACGACGCTCGGCTTCCCTATCGAGGTGATATTCGGCCGCGAGGAAGCGCGCCTGATCTACCTCGGCGTGGCGCACAGCCTTGCGCCCTCCCCCGAACGGCGCCTCGTGATCGACATCGGCGGGGGGTCGACCGAGCTCATCATCGGCACGCAACTCGAGCCCGAGCTCATGGAGAGCACTTCGATGGGCTGCGTGAGCTATAGCCTCAAGTTCTTTCCGGACGGTCGTCTGGAGAAACCCTGCTTCAAGCGGGCGGAGCTCGCCGCCGCGAACGAGCTTCAGCACATCGTGGACGCATATCGCCGCGTGGGGTGGAAGCATGCCGTCGCCTCCTCGGGCACCGCCAAGTCGCTCGCCTCCATCCTGAGGGAGTGCGAGTTGTGCGAGCAGGGAATCTCCGCCGACGCTCTCGGCAAGCTGCGCGCGCTGCTCATCAAGGCAGGCGAGCTCGACAAGCTGGACCTGCCGGGCCTGCGGGCGGACCGCGTGGCTATCATCCCCGGCGGTGTCGCCATCATGTCGGCGGCGCTCGCCGAATTCGGTATCGAGCAAGTCGAGGTTTCCGACGGCGCCCTGCGCCAGGGCGTGCTCTACGACCTGATCGGACGGGTGCGCCATCGCGATATGCGCGAGGCGTCCGTGCGCCAGTTCATGCGACGCTACCAGGTGGACACGGCGCAGGCGGAGCGCGTCGCGCGACTCGCACAGAGCATCTACGAGGACCTGGACAACCAGCCCTCAGAAGCCGATGCGGCGATGCTGCGCTGGGCGGCGAGCCTGCACGAGATCGGCATCTCGATCGCGCATGCCGGCTATCACAAGCACTCGGCCTACATCCTCGCGCAGGCCGACATGCCAGGCTTCTCCCAGAAGGAGCAATCGCGCCTGTCGCGGCTCGTGCTCGCGCACCGCGGCAAGCTCGCCAAGGTCGGGGACCTTCCTGAGGCCAGCTCCGAGTGGGCCTTGATTTTCGCGCTGCGGCTCGCTGTGCTCTTTCACCTGAGCCGGCGCGATTCCAAGCTGCCAGCTCCCGCCTGCAAGGCGTCGAAAAACGGCTTTCAGCTGACGCTTCCACGCGCATGGCTCGAAGAACACGCCATGACGGAGGCGGCGCTGGAGGAGGAAACCGAGCAATGGCGCTCGGTCGGCGTCAAGCTCGAGCTGCGCTCGCTGGCAAAGGAAGAGCGCGCCGCTGTTGCCGGCTAATCAGGACAGGCTGCGCCGGAATCGATACCCGGTCCCGCGGACCGTTTCGACCAGGGAATCGTGCTCGCTGGGCTCGAGAGCCTGTCTCAGGCGGCGTATGTGCACGTCGACGGTCCGTTCCTCGACAAAAACGTGATCGCCCCATATTTCGTCGAGCAGCTGCGCCCGGCTGTAGACGCGTTCCGGATGAGTCATGAAGAAATGCAGCATCCTGAACTCGGTCGGTCCCAGCGAGAGGTGCGTCCCCGCGGCGCTCACGCGGTGCGCGATCGGGTCGAGCTTGAGGCCGGCGATCTCGACCGCGTCGTCGGTGAGCTGGGGCGCCCGGCGCCGCATGACGGCCTTGATTCGCGCCAATAGCTCCCTCGGAGAGAAAGGTTTCGTCACATAGTCGTCCGCGCCGCTCTCAAGACCGGCCACGGTATCTTGCTCCTGCGCGCGCGCCGTGAGCATGATGATGGGAATGTCCTTGGTGCGCTGATCGGTGCGCAGTTGGCGGGCGAAATTGACGCCGGGCGGGCCGGGCAGCATCCAGTCGAGAAGCACGAGGTCGGGCAAAACCTCGCGGACCAGCGCCTCGGCCTCGGATACGTTCGCGGCCCGCAGCACCTGGTGTCCGGCGTGCTCGAGATTCACCGCGATCAGCTCCTGGATCGCCGGTTCGTCTTCGACTACGAGGATTGCGCCGCCCATGGCTTTCCCGTTCCCGCCGGCACTTGGCGTGGGGCGCATCAGCCGAGCGCCTCGCGCTCGACCACCTCGACCGCGGTGTGCCTCACGTCGGTGCCCTTGACGATATAGATGACGTCCTCTGCGATGTTCTTGGCGTGATCGCCTATGCGCTCGACCGCCTTTGCAATCCAAACGATCTCCAGGGCCGTAGAGATCGTGCGCGGATCCTCCATCATGAACGTGATGAGCTGGCGCAGGATGGAGCGGAATTCGGCGTCGATCGCCATGTCCTGCCGGATGATGCTCGCTGCCTGGGCGGTATCGAGGCGAGCGAACGCGTCGAGCGCCTGCCTCAGCATCGAAAGTGCGATATCGGCGGCGTGCCGGATATTGGCGAAGCGGTGCAGGTCCGCAAGGCCGCGATCGTGGATCTGCTTCGACATGCGCGCAATTTTCTCCGCTTCGTCGCCGATGCGCTCGAGATCGGTCACGGTCTTGCTGATCGCCATGATGAGGCGCAGATCGCTTGCCGCAGGCTGGCGCTTGACGATGATATGGCTGCAGTCGTCGTCGATCTGAACTTCGCACTCGTTTACGCGGCTTTCATTCGCGATGACCTGGTCGATCAGATCTTGGCTTCCGTGCGCGAAGGCATCGATCGCGCCGCGGATCTGCGACTCCACCAGCCCGCCCATCTGCAACACTCCGGAGCGCAGGGTCTCAAGGTCGGCGTCGAACTGCTTGGAAAGGTGCTCGCTGCTCATGTCGTATCCTCCGATCAGCCGAAGCGACCGGTGATGTAGTCTTCGGTCTCCTTCTTCTTCGGCTTGATGAATACCTCATCGGTAACCCCGAATTCCACCATTTCCCCGAGATACATGTAAGCAGTGTAGTCCGAAACGCGCGCGGCCTGCTGCATGTTGTGAGTCACGATCACGATCGTGTAGTCGGTTTTGAGCTCGTGCACGAGCTCCTCGATCCGGCCGGTCGAGATCGGATCGAGCGCCGAAGCCGGCTCATCGAGCAGCAGCACCTCGGGCTTGACTGCGATGCCGCGCGCGATGCAAAGACGCTGCTGCTGACCGCCAGAGAGGCTCGTACCGCTCTGCCTCAACTTGTCCTTCACTTCGTCCCAGAGGGCGGCCTTGCGCAGCGCCCACTCGACGCGCTCGTCCATCTCGCGCGATGACATGCTCTCGTAAAGGCGAACGCCGAAGGCGATGTTGTCGTAGATCGACATCGGGAAAGGGGTCGGTTTCTGGAACACCATTCCGACTTTGGCGCGCAGGCGGTTCAGGTCCTGGCCCGGCGACAGCACGTTCTCGCCGTCGAGAAGTATCTCGCCCTTGGCCTCCTGATTCGGGTACAGCGCGTACATTCGGTTGAAGGTGCGCAGGAGCGTGGATTTGCCGCAGCCCGACGGACCGATGAAGGCGGTCACCTTGCGCTCGGGAATCCCCAGATTGATGCTTTTCAGGGCGTGAAAGCCCCCGTAGTAGAAGTTCAGGTTCTTGACCTCGATCTTCTGGACCACGGTCTCGGGGGACGATTGCAGAACGGCTGCGTTCATGGTCAGTACACCGGCGTCTTGTTGCGGAAAACTACCCGGGCGAAGATGTTGAGGGCGAGCACGCTCAGCGTGATCAGCAGCGCGCCAGACCAGGCCAGGTGCTGCCAGTTCTCGTATGGGCTCATGGCGAACTGGAAGATCACCACGGGGAGATTGGCCATGGGCGCGTTCATGTTGAGGGACCAGAATTGGTTGTTGAGCGCCGTGAAGAGGAGCGGTGCCGTTTCGCCGCTGATGCGCGCGACCGCGAGGAGGATGCCGGTGATGATCCCGGCCTTGGCGGCGCGCACGGTCACTAACGTGATCACCTTCCATTGCGGAGCGCCCAACGCCACCGCCGCCTCACGCAGGCTGTCCGGCACGAGGCGCAGCATGTTCTCGGTCGTGCGTATCACCACCGGGATGACGATCAGGGCTAGCGCCATGATGCCCGCCCACGCGGAGAAATGCCTGACGTTGACCACGTAGATTTCGTAGATGAACAAGCCGATCACGATCGAAGGCGCCGACAGCAGGATGTCATTGATGAAGCGCGTGACCGGCGCGAGCCACCCTCGGCCACCGAATTCAGCGAGATAGATTCCGGCCATGATGCCGATCGGCGTGCCGAGCAGCGTGCCGGCTGCGGCCATGAACAGGCTTCCCGAAATCGCATTGAGGAGCCCCCCTGTGCTGCCGGGCGGCGGCGTCATGCGGAGAAACAGGTCAGGAGTGAGCGCCCTGAATCCCGCTTCGAAAAGCGTGAGCAGAATCCAGCCCAGCCAGAACAGGCCGAACAGCATGGTGAAGAGCGACACCAGGAGGTTGAAGCGGTTCAGGAACAGGCGCCGCGCGTACAGGTTCACGGCCGGCTCCTCGCGAAGCTCATGTCTTCTGCCCCTCCTGCTTCGCCAGACGCATCAGCAGCAGCTTGGAGAAAGCCAGCACGACGAAAGTGATCAGGAACAGGATCAGACCCAACTCGATGAGGGACGAGAAGTAAAGATCGCCTATGGCCTCGGTAAATTCGTTGGCAAGAGTGGACGCGATGCTGTTTCCCGGCAGCATCAGGGAGCTCGTCAACCTGTGGGCGTTGCCGATGACGAAGGTAACGGCCATGGTTTCGCCAAGCGCCCGGCCCAGCCCCAGCATCACTCCGCCTACCACCCCGACCTTAGTGTAGGGCAGCACCACGTTCCAGACGACCTCCCAGGTGGTCGAACCGAGCGCGTAGGCGGACTCTTTGAGCACGGCCGGGACGATCTCGAACACGTCGCGCATCACCGAGGCGATGAAGGGAATCACCATGATCGCGAGAATGAGGCCCGCTGTGAGGACGCCGATGCCTATCGACGGGCCCTGGAACAGCACTCCCGCAACCGGGATCTTGCCCAGTGTAGCGGTGAGGCTCGGTTGTACATAGGTCGCGAACACCGGAGCGAACACGAACAGCCCCCACATGCCGTAGATGATGCTCGGAATCGCCGCCAAGAGCTCGATGGCCGTGCCCAGCGGCCGCCGCAGCCATATCGGCGAGAGCTCGGTGAGGAACAAGGCAATGCCGAAGCTGACCGGAATGCCGATCAGAAGCGCGATGAACGACGTGACCAGGGTACCGACGATGGGCACCAGCGCGCCGAATTCCTCGGTGACTGGATTCCAGTGAGCGGTGACGAGAAATTTGAGACCGAAAGCCTTGAGCGCCGGAAGGCTGCCCAGGATCAGGGAGATGATGATTGCGACGAGCAGCGCCAGGACCAAGAATGCAAACGCCCGGGTCGCGTGGCGAAACAGCTGGTCAAGCCGGTAGTGCTTCCTGAGATTCGAGTCCGGAATCGCCCTAGACACCGTGGACATATCGGAGAGGCCGCGGGGGAGCCTCTCTATCGTATTGGCAACGGCGCTCATTCTAGATGCTCCGGACGCTTTGCGCCGCCCCGCCCTACCAGACCGCCTTGCCCGCCGAGTCCTTGATCTGAGCCTTCCACGCCGATTGCACCAGATTCACCACGTCGTTGGGCATGGGAATGTAATCGAGCTCGAGCGCCATCTGGTCGCCGTTCTCGTAGGCCCAGCTGAAGAACTTGAGGACTTCCCTGGCCTTCTCGCCGTCGGCCTGCGCCTTGTGCATGAGGATGAAGGTCGCACCCGTAATCGGCCAGCTGTTCTTGCCCGGCTCATCGGTGAGGATCTCGTAGAATCCCGGCGCGTTCTTCCAGTCGGCGCCGGCGGCGGCGGACTGGAACGTCTTGTCGTTCGGCGCGACGAACATTCCATCCTTGTTCTGCAGCAGCGTGTACGCCATCTTGTTCTGCTTGGCGTAGGCGTACTCGACGTAGCCGATCGCGCCCTTGATGCGTTGCACGAAGGAAGCCACCCCCTCGTTGCCCTTGCCGCCCGAGCTGGTCGGCGCCGGCCACGATACCGAAGCGTTGTTACCGACCTTGTCCTTCCACTCGTTGCTGACTTTGGAAAGGTAGTTCGTGAAGATGAAGGTCGTCCCGGATCCATCGGCGCGGTGCACTACGGTGATCGCCTGGTCGGGCAGCTTCAGGTCACCGTTGAGACCCGCTATCCGGGGATCGTTCCACTTGCTGATCTTGCCGAGATAGATATCCGCGAGGACGCCGCCGGTCAGCTTCATCTTGCCCGGCTGCACACCGTCTACGTTCACTACGGGCACGACGCCGCCCATGACCATCGGAAACTGGACTAGGCCGTCCTTTGCCAGCTCCTCGGCCTTGAGCGGTGCATCGGACGCGCCGAAATCAACGGTCTTCGCCCGGATCTGCTTGATCCCGCCGCCGGAGCCTATCGATTGGTAGTTGAGGCCGACTCCCGTTCTCTGCTTGTAGGCTTCCGCCCACTTGGCATAGATCGGATAGGGAAAGGTCGCGCCGGCTCCGGTGATGTCGGCGGCCATCCCCAACTGGCTTGCCGCGCCCCACACGAGCGCCGACGCGGCGAGTAGAGTGATTCTCAAGAAACGCACGAGTTGCATGAGACCTCCCGAAAAGAAATTCCACGGAGAAAGGTGGAGAGCTCATGCATGGTATGCGGCCGATATTTCAAAAATGTTACAGTCCAGCGCTTAGATGACAGCTCAATTAACAAACCAATTCATGATCTTATGAGGGCTCAGCGCCTGTCGTGACGGCGGCTCTCCACCCCGGCTTAGGCCCCGGTCGGACCGGGCCATGCGGCCCGCGTCGAGCCGCCGGAGGATAGGTCTGGGCGTGTTGAACGAGCAGTGAAGGGCGACGTGCAGGCACTAACGTTGTCGAGCTCTGCACTGAAGACCGCGCACCTTCGACACGAACGAAAATTCGCGCGATTGGCTCCGCTTCGGATCGTCTCGTTGAGAAAATCGAGCGCCGTTCACGTGCTCCTTGAGCGTGCGACGTGCGTCATTGGGTTTCCGGTGACGCTACGCGCGTACACGACACACAAGTTTCTGCGACGTGCACGCCAGCGCGGTGCTGGAGTTCATTTCGCATCGATTCGGCGCGAAATTTGTGATCGAGAGAAGTCTTTTGCACAATCGATGCACTGCTTTTTCCGCGAAATACTTCTTGCTGCTTTGCTCATTATGTGCAATGCTGCTGAAAAAATTTTGCCGCTGAATTGGAAAATCTCGCGAACGGAGCGAGATTCACGCGGAGAAGAAATGTTTTGAGTCGCTCGGTACGCCGGGCGATGAGAGATTCGCTGGCGGGCTCTGCCCGGCGGTCGAATCGCCCGTAGCAGAACCGGACGGGCGCTGTGCTTGCTTCTTTAACCTTTGACGGAGGCTAGTGATGGCGAAGAAGAGAAAAGCCAAGAAAGCAGCGAAGAAAAAGAAGAAGTAGTAGCTTACGAGAAGTCGCTGGTAAGCCCGCCCGATCGCGAAAGCGCGGTCGATAAAGCGGGGCTGGAAACAGGTTGGGAAAGCTGCGGCGAACCGGCAGCGCCGGTAACGGATCGACGCATAGCGCCTTTTCCGTAGCGGTCGCGCCCGAGGCAGGACCTGCCTCGAACCCCGCAGCAGCTTGATCGTTTCCATGAACGACGCGCCCTGAGGCGGGAACGAATGGGCTGCGGCCGGTCCGGGGCTCCTTGCTCCGGGCTGGACCGCAGGCCTTTCGGGTATAGGTTTATTTCTTCAGTTTCTCCAGGAAGTGCTTCCGGAACTTGGCGACCTTCGGCCTGACGACGTAGGCGCAGTACGGCTGTCCGGGGTTGCGCTTGAAGTATTCCTGATGGTAGTCCTCAGCCACGTAGAACTGTGACGCCGGCACGACTTCGGTGACGATAGGGTCGTCGTAGATCCGGGCGGATTCCAAATTTGCGATGACCTGCTCTGCGGCGGATTTCTGCTCGGCGGAGTGGTAGAAGATCGCCGAGCGGTATTGCGTCCCTGCGTCGTTGCCTTGGCGGTTGAGGGTCGTCGGGTCGTGGATGACGAAGAACACCTCGAGGATTTCCCTGAACGATACGACCTCTGGGTCGAAGCTAAGCCTGGTGACTTCGGCGTGACCGGTCTCGCCCGAGCAGACTTCCTCATAGGTCGGGTTATTCGTCCTTCCGCCCATATAGCCGGACTCGACCGACTCCACGCCCTTCATTTCGTCGAACACGGCCTCCAGGCACCAGAAGCATCCGCCTGCGAGCGTCGCGATTTCCCTTCCTGCGTCGATCATGTCGCTTGCCTTTTTTTTCCTGCGGCGTGTTATTTTGTCGGGTCGAGGCCGACCACATTACAGAAGGCAGTATGCCCGAAAAGGCTGCGGTCCAACCCGCCGCCGGCCCGCCGACCCTCGGAGGAACGCAAACATGAGTCTTTTGCGCAGCCTGCTAACCGCCGTTCTAGTCGCTCACGCGCTTGCCTGCTCCGCGCAGCAGCCTGCCGCGGGGCAAGCCATTGCCACCTTTGCCGGAGGTTGCTTTTGGTGCATGGAGCCACCCTACGACGCTCTTCCAGGGGTCATTTCGACGACATCCGGGTACATGGGCGGCGCGAAGAGAAATCCGACCTACGAGGACGTTTCGTCCGGGTCGACGGGTCATGCCGAAGTCGTCCAGGTCGTCTACGATCCCAAGAAGGTGAGCTACGAAAGGCTTCTCGAAGTATTTTGGAAGAACATCGATCCTACGGTGCGCAACCGGCAGTTTTGCGACATCGGTACCCAATATCGCTCGGCGATCTTCTATCACACCGAGGAGCAAAAGCGCGTTGCTGAGGCATCCAAGGCATCCCTCGTGAAAAGCAAGCCCTTCAAGGAAGATATCGTCACGCCAATCGTGCCTGCCACGGAGTTCTGGCCCGCCGAGGACTATCACCAGGATTTCTACGTCAAGAACCCGGTTCGCTACAAATTCTACCGGACCGGCTGCGGGCGGGATGCCAGGCTCAAGCAAATATGGGGAAGCGCCCCGCACTAGTTTGCGGCCGCCCGGGCCGCTGAGCCGAGGCTCGCGTGGAAACCGCAGCCGCGTCCACGAATCAACCGCCGCCGCTCGAAGGCTTCAACGCTTGGTTGGGCGACCGCGTTCTCCAGGAGACCGTGGAGCGCGAGGGTGGCGGGTGGATCGCCGAGCGCGCGGATCGGATGGGAGAGCTCGTCGGGGGCGAGCACATGCAAGCGCTCGCTGCGCAGGCGAACCGCTGCACTCCTGAGCTCAGGACGCACGACCGATTCGGCAATCGTATCGACGCGGTCGAGTACCATCCGGCCTATCACGAGCTGATGGCGCTCGCCTTCGGCGCCGGGTTGCATTCCCTCGCCTGGACCGAAACGAGATCGGGTGCATGGGTCGCGCGCGCGGCGCTCAACTATCTGTGGAACCAAGGCGAGAACGGCGTCGCGTGCCCCGTGACGATGACTTTCGCCTCCGTGAGAGTGCTGCGCAATGAGCGGCACCTCGCAGCCGAGTGGGAACCCAAGGTGCTGGCCCGCGACTACGATCCGCGGCCGCTACCGCTTGGGCAAAAGCGCGCGGTCACGATCGGCATGGCGATGACCGAGCGGCAGGGCGGATCGGACCTGCGCGCAAATTCATCCCGAGCCGTGTCGATCGGCGCAGGCGAATACGAGCTAGACGGGCACAAATGGTTCTGCTCGGCGCCGATGAGCGACGCCTTTTTCACACTCGCGAGTGCCGCCGCCGGGCTTACATGCTTTTTCGTGCCGAGGTCGCTGCCGGACGGCGCGCGCAATCCGTTTTTCATCCAGCGCCTGAAGGACAAATGCGGCAATCGCTCGAACGCCTCCTCGGAGATCGAGTATCGCGGAACGCGCGCGCGGATCATCGGTGAAGAGGGACGCGGCATCGCCACGTTGATCGAGATGGCGCATCTCACGCGCTTCGATATCGTCGTCGCTTCGGCGGCGATGATGCGCGCGGCACTCAACCAGGCGGTGCATCACGCCGAGCATCGCCGTGCTTTCGGGCGGCGGCTTGCCGAGCACCCGCTGATGCAGAACGTGCTCGCCGATCTCGCCCTCGAGACGGAGGCAGCCGCCCTGCTTGCCTTTCGCCTCGCGCGCGCCTTCGATCGCTCGAAGGAAGACGAGACCGAGCGACAGATCGTACGTCTCATGACCCCGATCGCGAAGTACTGGCTGTGCAAACGGCTGCCGCCGCTCGCCGTTGAGGCAATGGAGTGCCTAGGCGGCAACGGTTACGTCGAGGAAGCGCCGCTCGCGCGGCTCTACCGCGAGGCGCCCCTCAACGGGATCTGGGAAGGGTCCGGCAACGTCATCTGTTTGGACGTGTTGCGCTCGATTCAGAAGGAGCCCGCAGGCATTGCGGCGCTTTTAGAGGAAATCAAGGAAGGCGGCGAACCGCTCCCGAGATGCGCCGCAAGCATCTCAGAGATGCTGAAGGATTCGAGCGACGCCGATGTGCGGGCGCGCCGCATCGTCGAAGTCATCGCCATCGCGCTCCAGGCAAGCCTGATGGCGCGGCACGCGCCCGGGGAAGTCGCGGAGGCTTTCCGCGTCTCGCGGCTCGAGGGCGACTGGGGTCGGGCTTTCGGGACGCTTCGCTCGGGCACCCCATGCGCGACAATCGTCAAGCGCCTGCGGCTCGCGCTCTACTGAGAATCTCTGCTCCCTACGCAGCTCGGCGCAGATCACTTCCCGCGGTAGGGCCAGCGATATTCGTCGAAGTCATCAGCGCCAAGTTGAGCAGCTCCAGACTGCGCTTGGCCGCGAGCATGACTTGTCGCTGCATGCGCTCGGTGAGCGCGTAGTGCTTGACGATTTCCAGCGCGAATTGCGGGTGCTCGTCGTCATAGTGGGAATGCTCTCTTATCCACTTGTAGGTCCTGGGATTCATGTTCACGCCAGGCTGATTTCCGTAGGCCTCGAAACCCGTGGCGATTTTTCTTGCAAGCGCCCCCGCCACGCCTTCGATGGCAAAGCTCGTCGCGGCCACGGCCTCGGCCAGCGACCCCTTGGTGTTCACACGCCACACCCAGTCGGTCAGTGACTGCACGTCACGCAATAACGGAGTCTCACCTTCCGCCAGGTCCAGCATCTGGCGCCGGTCTAGGCCGAACCCTTCGCCCATCCACACCCAGTGCTCCGCGTGGGCCTTTTCGATCCGGATATTCTCGATAAGAAACGTCCGGGCAAAGTCGTCCTCCACCTTGATCAGGCCTTCGGCGAGGAATTTCGGGAAATCGTAGATGAACGGGTAGAGCTGAAGGATCCAGCCCTGCATCTGCTGGACACTGAGGCGCCCGGACACGATCGATTCCGCCCAGGACCCATTGACCAGGTTGTCCCAATGGGGAGTCACGAATTCATACAGCGAGGAGACCCACCTAGGGTGAGAAGACAATTGACGCACCGAACTCGCATTCATCGTTCACTCCCTCAAGTCGTGGAATTGAGAATCGAAACAGGCATGGCAATGTTCTGTTGTGAAACCCGGCCAGACTCGACCGTGGCACGCGGCGTAGCCAGCTTGGCAGGAGCCGCGACCAGGAACGGACTCGGCGGAGAGATCCAATGCCCTTGCGCGAAGTCCACGCCGATCTCGCGCAGCGCCGCCAACCCGGCCTCGCTGCTCACGAACTCGCCTATCGTCTTTTTGCCCATTACGTGCCCCACGTCGTTGATCGCTCGCACCATGGTGAAATCGACCGGATCGTTCGCCACGTCCTTCACGAAGCTCCCGTCGATCTTGATGAAGTCGACCGGCAAGTGTTTGAGGTATCCGAAAGAGGACATGCCGGCGCCGAAGTCGTCCAGCGAGAACAGGCATCCCAGTGACTTCAGCTCACCGAAGAATCGCGCCGCCTTGTCGAAATTCGCGATTGCCGCCGTCTCGGTGATTTCAAAGCAAATGGTCTGCGGCGGCATGACGTAGCGCCTGAGTTGCTCGCGAACGAATTCGAGGAAGCGTTCGTCCCCGATCGAAGTACCTGAAATATTGATGGCATAGGTTCCACAATTGGGACCTAGGGAACTGATGCTGGCGAACGCGTTTTGAACGACCCACTGGTCTATCAAGGGCATCATGCTGTAACGCTCGGCCGCTGGTATGAACGCCATCGGCGGAATGACTTTGTCGTGCTCGTCGAGCATGCGCATCAGCAGCTCGAAATGCCCTCTCGGGGGACTTTGATCTCCGATCGAGATGATTTCCTGTGCATGAAGGACAAAACGTCCTTCCTGGAGCGCCCGTTGCAGCCGTGACACCCATTCCATTTCTCCACGGCGCAGGAACACTTCGCTGTCGTGCGGCCGATAGAACTGAACGCGATTGCGGCCCTTCTCTTTCGCCATGTAGCAAGCGGCATCGGCCGCGCCGAGCACGTCGGTGATGTTGAGCGTCCCGTCGGCGACGTGGATGACGCCCACGCTCGCCCCGATATTGAAAGCTCTGCCTTCGCTGACGAACCTGAAATCGGCTATGCACTGGCGCAGTTCATCGGCGATGCGAATCGCCTCGTGCATGGGGCAGTTTTCGAGCAGCACGCCGAATTCGTCACCGCCCAGGCGTGCTAGCGAATCGCCTTCGCGCACCTTCTGCTTCAACAGCGCCCCGACCTGCCGCAGCAGTTGATCGCCGGCGGCGTGTCCGCAGGTATCGTTGACAATCTTGAACTGGTCGAGATCCAGGTACATCACCACGTGCTGGCGGCCCTGCGTAGTGACCGCCTGGAGCGCTCCCTTGAGGCGGTTTTCGAACTCGGGGCGGTTGACCAAATTGGTTAGGGGATCGTGGCTTGCGTGGTAGGCCAGCTTCATCGCGTATTCCTGCCCGAGCTTCAGTTCCTTGAGCTCGCGCTCGGCGCGATCGACGCGGCTGACCATCCGCTGGGTGAGCAGTATGCCTATGGGAACGAGCGTTCCAGCGACGGTGATGATCACCAACAGCAGGGTGGAGCGGATCCAGCGCGTGGCCTCGCCCAGCGTGTTCGAGAACCGGTTTTGCCAGGGCCTGAGCTCCTCGTTGATCTGGATGACGCGGTTCAGTATGCGTGAGAGCTCGGGACGGTCCGTACTGCCTGACAAGTGGTAGATATGGAGCTCTTCGGCGGCCGCGTCGAGCCTCGCGAGAAATTCATCGCCGGTCCGCCAGATATCGAGCACGCTCTTCATGTAGCTCACGCGATGAAAGCGCTGATACAGGCTGATCACGCCAGGGATGTCTTCCGGATGAGTACCGCCTTCGAGAAAGCCTGCGCGCACGGCGGATTGCTCCGGCTTGGCCTTTTCAAGCTCGAGCCTCGCCTTGCGGAAACCGAGCGGGACCGCGATCGCCTTTCGATAGTTGACGAAGTCCGACTCGGCGCGCGTCTCGGCGAAACGCAGAAGGTGGAAAACAGCTTCTTTTTGATTCTTCGACCACAGGCTCTCGCCTTCGACGTAAGCGCGGCCCGCGGCAAGGATGTCGATGCTGACGATCGCAAGCCAAACCAGCACCGTGACGATCACGAGGAACGGCGAAACGATGAGCAGCATGCGCTTGCACGTAGCAAGCCATGGCATAACCTTCATCAATGAGACCATTAGGGCGGAACGCATGGGCGTCACCGGTCCCGACGCGCCAGTAGAGGCGTCTTGATCGGGTTGACGGTATGTCGTTGATTTGTTGAGTACATGCTCTCCCCCTCCGAGGATCCGCTCTACTAGGAGCAAGTCCGATGCCAAGAGGCTGCCGCGGGGAAGTCTCCCGGGGGGGTTGGGCAATATTCACGCGCAAGATTGCACGGCGCCGGTGGCCCGACGCCTCGATGCTTCCGTCATATGCTGCCCACTGAAATACGGCCAAACGCACGGCGATGCGTCGACCTTTGCACGCCTTGTTGGCGCGCCGTCGCTATCGTTGTGGCGTGCGCTCGAAAGCGATGTCGCCGTAGTAGGCGAGCGTCCTCTCTCCGGTGTTGTCGGTGTCGGTCATGATGCCTACGGAGCGCGTCACGGGCGGCTCCTCGCCGTAGGCGCGCCTGTAATCCTCGTAGACGTTTCGCACCTCTTCGCGCCACTCGCCGAGCCCAGTACCGCCGCTCTCGGCGACGATCATCTTGACGCGCGAGGTGTACTGGTTGGGAATGACCGTTCCGATAGGAGCACGGTTCTCCCAGATGTACATCAGTGTCGCGTACGGCATGTCGTAGCCTGTTAGCGTTTTCATCTGGCTAGCGAAGAGTCGGTCTTCGAACGACCAATTCGATTTATCACCCTGAAACGTGACGATGAGGCGAACCGGCGAATCCTCGGTGTGGCGCTGCGTGTTGTCTGCGCCGGCAATCAGCTCAGGCACCTTCCAGCGCCATCGCAACAGGGGAAAGTCCTTGGGGTTCACGCGCACATCCTGCGAGAGGCCTGAAGCCGAAGCGTTGGCTGAGGCGCGTACGACGGTGCGGCCGCCCTCCGTAACGAGTACGTATTCAGTCGCCTTCTTGTATTTCCCGACCGTCCAGGAACGCCAACCGGGCGGCAATTCTCCTCCGGGCTTGCTCGAGGAGAACTGGGTAACCGAGGTCATGACGACTACGCGCTCGGGCGCGCGCTCGACGAGAGCGCAGGCCGCGAGCAGTGCAACCACGAGCGCCGGCGAGACCTTCGTCATCTCGACTCCACCCCCTGGAGTCGGCAGCGCGGAGAACTCCCCGTTAGGGCACCGCTAGGCTAGAACGTCCAACGAGCTTGAGCGCTGAGGACCTGGATGGTAGCGGTGTAGTCCACTGAGAGGTTGCCGCGGAAAGTGTTTTCGCCGGTTGCGGTCTTTCTGACCTGGGTCCCCTGCACATGAATGTAGGCGTACCCGAAATCGAAGTTCAGGTTGGGAGACGCCTTCAAGCCTGCGCCGATCGCGATCCAGGTCCGATCCCCGTCCGGCAGGCGCGGCGACGTGTCCTGGGGGTTTGTCACCGGCGATTGATCGTAGGCAAGGCCGCCACGCAGTATCCAGGCATCGTTCGGCTTGTACGTTGCGCCAACGGAATAACGGTAGCTGTCGATGAGATTGAGCGTCACCACGGAATCCTGCTGGCCGGAGTCGAACTTGATTCGCAGCTCCGGAATCGAGCTCCAGTTCGTTCGCGTTATGTCGGCCATGATTGCCCATTGCGGCCCGACCTGCTGATAGGCGCTGACCGAGATGCTGGCGGGCAACGTAACGTCCGCCTTGGCGCCCGAATTTACTAGTCCAGTTGCGGCAAGCACACCCCCGGGTACGTTTGCAGGTGTCGTGATGTCGAAATTCCCTGAAAGCGACTGCTTCATCTTCGAGCGGTACGCCACGCCCACCCGAAAGTCATTCGGGAGCTGCGCCAACAAGCCGAGGTTGTAGCCCCACGCATTGCTGTCGGCCGTGACCTTGGCGTTTCCATCATTAGGATTGGTGGTCACATTGAAAGGGCCCGGAGCAGGCGCGGCTCCGCCGCAAGCGGCGGCCGCGCCTAGAACATTGCAAATCGTTGTGAAGTCGACCGCCTGGGTCAGCTCGGCCTTGAAATGTTGATAGTCGACGCCCACGCCGCCTGACAGAGCGTCGTTGAACTTGTAGGCCCCAGAGACGTTGTAGTTTATCGCCTTGATTTCCGACTTGATGGCGTGGTATCTCCCCGCCCAGGTGCTGTCGTACTCGGTCGCCAGGCCGAAAGGCGCGTTGACGCCGGCTCCGACTGAGAATTCCTTCGTAATCGGATGGGTGTAGTAGAAGTTGGGGACGAACGCAGATTCGCCTGGACTCTTTCCGGCGCCTCCGCCTATGGGAATGCCTTGCACACTGCTCGCACTGATCACGTTGGTTTTGATGTTCAGGTCGATGTAGTGGCCAGCGACGACCAACTGCGGCCTGTCGAGGCGCGTCATACCCGCCGGGTTGTACCACACTGTGCTGGCATCCTCGGCGATCGCAGCGCCTCCGGCGAACGCCGTTCCCATACCCGATGCACTTTGCTCGGCGAGCGCGAAAAACGCGGCAGAGGCCGGAGCGGAGATGCCCGCTATAGCAGCGGCGAGGGCGGATTTCTGGAGAAAACGGTAGGTAGGCGACTTCATGTTGTTATCCTCCTTAGTGGCTCGAGTCCATCCGCCGCCGGGGGCGTGGCTCATCGGCCGCCGATAACGATAGCACAGGTCGATCGTCTCAGGCGAGGGTCACTCGCGCGAATTTACGCTTGCCGACTTGGAGCACGACGGTCTCACCTCGCTTCACGGCAAGCGTCCTGTCTGTGACTTTCTCCCCATTGATACGGACGCCGCCCTGCTCGATCATCCTCACAGCTTCGGACGTGCTCGAAACCAGCTGTGATTCCTTGAGCACCTTGATGATCGCCATTTCGGGAACACGGGTGGCCGATTTTCGGCCAATGTCTGGGACTTTCACGGTGATGTCGGGTATGTTTTCGGGCATCTCTCCGTGCTTGAAGCGCGCCTCGAAATCGGCAAGAGCTTGCTCCGCAGCACGGGCCCCATGGAAGCGGGTGACGATCTCCCGCGCAAAGAGCACCTTGACGTCGCGCGGGTTTCCGCCCTCGGCGACCTCTTTCTTCCATCTTGCGATAGTCTCGAGGGGCTCGAAAGACAGCAGTTCGATATAGCGCCACATGAGGTCGTCCGAGATCGACATCAGCTTGCCGAAAATCGTCTCGGGAGGCTCGTTGATTCCGACGTAGTTGCCCAGGGACTTCGACATTTTCTCCGGACCGCGCAAGCCTTCCAGAAGCGGCATGGTCAGAATGCACTGCTGATCCTGGCCGTAGTGCTTCTGCAACTCGCGCCCCACGAGCAGATTGAATTTCTGGTCGGTTCCGCCGAGCTCGACATCGGACTTCATGGCGACGGAATCGTATCCCTGCATGAGCGGATAGAGGAACTCGTGAACCGCGATCGGCTGGCGGGCGGCATAGCGCTTGGCGAAGTCGTCGCGTTCGAGCATCCGCGCGACGGTCCAGGTTGCGGCGAGGCGGATCAAGCCGGCCGCGCCCAGTTCGTCGGACCATTTGGAATTGAACAGGACCTCTGTGCGATTCGCGTCGAGGATCTTGAACACCTGATCCTGGTAGGTCCTCGCGTTCTGCAGGATCTGCTCCCGCGAAAGCGGAGGTCGCGTCTCGTTCTTTCCGCTCGGATCGCCGATCATGCCCGTGAAATCGCCGATCAGAAACTGGATCTGATGGCCCAAGTCCTGAAATTGGCGCAGCTTGTTGATTACGACCGTGTGCCCGAGATGCAGATCGGGCGCCGTGGGATCCATGCCTAGCTTGACTCGCAAGCGGCGACCGGACTTGAGCTTGTCGCGCAACTCGGCCTCGACGATCAACTCGTCGCAGCCTCGCTTGATGAGTCTTAGTTGGCGGTCGACGTCGCTCATGGGTGAGAATGGCCAGTTCGGTCGTTATTTGTTAGACTTTTTAACTCAACCCACGGCGAAAATATGCATAACAACAGGGAGGGAATTGTAGCGCGCTCCGAAGGAAGACGCCTCCGGTGGCTCGCGCCTGCCGTCGCGGCGCCCTTGTTCGGCGTGGTTGCTGCATTCGCCACCGTGCAGCATGGACCCGAACCGGACCCTGCCAAGCTGGTCGTCGAGCCGCTTTCCCTGTCCCCGACCCGGATAGGCGAATCCGGGCTAAGCATCTACTTCCAGGAAGGAGTCTTCAGCCGCAACGACACGCCTGCCACACTGCTCGGCCGGCTCGGCGCCGATTGGGATGAGGCGGCATCCCTTCTGCGTTCCCCGCGCGTGATGCGGCCATTCCGCCTTCTCCTTCCGGGCACGACGGTGCAGGCCAAGATAGACGAAGCCGGCAGGCTGCGATCTCTGTGGTATCTCACCGACCGGGAAACGATTCTTTCTGTCGATCGCGTGGGCGAGGGCTTTCAAAGCTTCGAGCAGCAGGCCGAACTGACGCGCAGAATCGAGATGAAATCCGGAGAGATCAAGACCTCCCTTTTCGCCGCGACCGATGCGGCGGGCATCCCCGATGGCGTCGCGATCCAGCTTGCGGATATTTTCGGCGGCGACGTCGATTTTCACCGGGACCTCCGCCGCGGTGATCGCTTCGCTGTCGTATATGAGGCCATTCATTTCGGTGGACGAACAATTCGGTCAGCGCGGGTCGTAGCCGCCGAGTTCTGGAGCCGGAAGCAGACCTTTCGCGCGATCTGGTTTCAGGATGCATCGGGGAGAGGCGGCTACTACACCCCCGAAGGCGAGAATCTCCGCAAGGTCTTCCTGCGCTCCCCGCTTGAGTTCTCGCGGGTCACGTCCGGATTTGGCGTCCGCCGCCATCCGATTCTTCAGCAGTGGCGGACGCATCAAGGAGTCGATTACGGTGCGCCGAGCGGAACGAAGGTGAAGGCTACCGGTGACGGCGTCGTGGTATTCGCCGGCAGGCGGAGCGGATACGGCACTCTCATCGTGCTAAGGCACCATGGGGGCTTCAGCACCTACTATGCCCACCTGCGGGCTTCGGCGAGCGGACTGCGGCCAGGCAAGCGAGTGGTTCAGGGCGAGACCATCGGCTACGTCGGGCAAACGGGCTGGGCCACCGGTCCTCATCTGCACTACGAGTTTCGCGTTCACGACCAGAATCGCAACCCGCTCACTATGGTTTTCCAGTCGGCGCAGCCGCTTCTCGCCGTTGAGCTTCCGGCATTCAGGCGCGCCGCAGACCCGCTCCTCGCGCGACTCGACCTGCTGAAAAACAGCGAACTCGCGCTGCTCGAGTGAGCGGTTCCAAGAGCCGAGCGCGCAGCCAGCTTTACATCGGCTTGATGTCGGGAACAAGTCTCGACGGCGTCGACGCAGCGCTCGTCGACTTGCGAGCGCGGCCGCTACTGCGTGGCGCGGTGTTCCTGCCCTATCCGAAGCGGTTCAAGGCCATGCTCCTTGCCCTACACGAGCCCTCCAGTGACCAGCTGCACCTTGCGTCGGTCGCCGGGGTCCTGCTGGCCAAGCTCTACGCTAGCGCTGTCAGTCGACTTCTTCGCAAGTGCCGCGTCTCAGCGCGGGCCGTTCGCGCGATCGGCTGCCATGGACAGACGGTGCGCCACGCCCCCGCGTCGGGATACACGGTGCAGCTTGGCAACGCTGCGTGGCTCGCCGAGCGCACAAGTATCCCGGTCGTCGCCGACTTTCGCAGCGGCGATATCGCAGCAGGCGGACAAGGCGCTCCGCTCGTTCCGGCGTTTCACGCGGCGGTCTTCCGGAATAGGCGCCTTCACCGCGCAGTCGTCAATTTGGGCGGGATAGCGAACCTCACCGACTTGCCTGGCCGCGGGCCGGTGGCGGGTTTCGACACGGGCCCCGGCAATGTATTGCTTGACGCCTGGATAGGCGAGAAATTGGGCCGCGACTTCGATCGAGGCGGCACGCTCGCGTCTCGCGGCCGGCCCATCGAGCCCCTGCTGCGAGCGCTGCTCGCGGATCCCTATTTCCGCCGCTTGCCGCCAAAGAGCACGGGCCGTGACCGTTTCAACCTCCATTGGCTGCGACGGTTCGGCTTGGCAAAGTACAAGGCCGAGAACGTACAGGCCACCCTGGCCGAGCTCACCGCGCGCAGCATCGGCGACGCCGTTGCGAGATTCTGCCCCGGCGCTCGTGAGGTGTACTTGTGTGGCGGGGGAGCGCGCAATGCGGACCTCGTCAGGCGCATCGCTCTTGCGCTACCCAAAGCTTCCGTCGCGTCGACGGCTCGGCTCGGGATTCACCCCGATTGGGTGGAAGCGATGGCCTTTGCGTGGCTTGCGAAGCGCCGGCTCAAGCTTCAGGCAGGGAATATACCCAGGGTGACCGGAGCGGCGAAACCGCGGGTTCTCGGTGCGATATACGCGGCGTAGTCCGACAGCCGGCTCCTAACAAGGGCGTAAACTGAAACGGGGGCTGTCGCCCCCGTTTTCACAAGCTTGTTGGATCGAGCTACGCCGAGAACGACGAGCCGCAGCCGCAGGTGCTCGTCGCGTTGGGGTTCTTGATGACGAACTGCGCCCCTTCGAGGCCTTCCGTGTAGTCGATTTCGGCCCCTGCCAGGTACTGATAGCTCATCGGATCGATGAGCAACATCACCCCGTTCTTCTCCATCACGGTGTCATCCTCGCTTTTCACTTCGTCGAAAGTGAAACCGTATTGGAATCCGGAGCAGCCGCCGCCCGTGACGAACACGCGCAGCTTCAAGTCAGCGTTACCTTCCTCATCGATCAGCTGCTTCACCTTGTTCGCCGCGCTGTCCGTAAAGATCAGCGGCGAGGGCATTTCCGCGACTGCATTCATTTCCGCACTCCTGTTCCAAGTCCCATTTCAGATGCCTATATGGGGTTCCAGCTCCGGCATTCAAGGATCTCGGTCCGCCGTTATCCGACGGGCTTGCTCGTCGCCAGCTTGAGCTCTACGGTCTTCGACTCCGATTCGCCCGAACGGTGCACCAGATGCCCCTCGACTATGGCCCCGAGATGCATTTCCAAGCTGTTGTAGTGTACGTCTCCTTTGACGCGCGAGCGCGATTGAAGTTCGAGGAATTCAGCCACGTAGACAGGGCCAGAAATTTCCCCGTTCACTACCAGGTGGGAGACGCTGATTTCACCCTCGATGCGCGCCTTCTCGCTCAGCACCAAAGTCGAGGGCTCATCGGAGACTGCGGTCACGTTACCGACAACTTCACCGTCGACCCTAAGACCTCCAGTGAAATTTACATTGCCCTCGATCTTGGTGCCAACGCCAATGAGACTGTCGATTCGATTCTGCGGTTTGCTCGGCTGTTTGCGAAACATAGCGTTTCCCGCCTGCTAAGAAAGGTTGACGTTCTGGCTGGCACGAGCCTCGCCGGACCCGTTCTCCAAGATGCGCGCCTGTATCGTCCGCACCTTGGCTCCCGCCGGAACTCGAAATGTTCCCTCAACTCGGCGAAAATACTTGAAGTTGAGCTTGAAAGCGTTGCTGCTAGTCTCGGTTGAATCAGGGATTATGATTGTAGCATCCCTGCCTTCCTGTTGCATTTCCACCACAAGCTGTAAGGATCCGTGAAACTCACGGTCTAGCTTCCCCCCTTGGAGCACGAGCAACCGGTATCGAAACTCCCCCGGAAGTACGTCACGCTCGACCTTGAAGCGATGAATACTGACTTTCTCGCCGCGCCGCTCGGCCGGGACGAGATTCTCGAAGAAAGCAAGATCCTCCTTGAGCCGGTTGTTTTCGTCTTCAAGAGTCTTCACTTGCGCGGCCAACTGTACTTGGGCCGTCTGCTCGATCTTCAGCCGCGACTCGCTTGCATTGGCGATCGAGCGCAAACGCGCGGCTTCGCTTTCGAGTCGCGACATCGACTCGCGAAGCCTGCCGAAATCGTTCTGTAGCTCGCTGCGATCGAAGCCTGCAAAACGACGCCCAGCATCGTACATCCAAGCCGCCACCGCCAGAGCCAGCGACAGGAATATCAGCATGCCCAGCCACCGCCAATACCAGGCGATGTGTGTCTGTACGGTCATCTTCGGCGCCGAAATCCCGAAGCGTTGACGGAAATGCTTGAGCAACCTGAGCACTAGATGTCTCCGCGGCTGCGTCAGGGCACGACGGCCGGATGTGAAAGACCCATCGTCTCCTCCAAACCGAACATGATATTCATATTCTGCACCGCTTGCCCCGACGCGCCCTTCACCAGATTGTCGATCACGGAAATCACGACCAGCATGTCTCCGCCATGCGGGCGATGGATCGCGATGCGACAGGTGTTCGCCGCCCTCACGGAACGCGTATCGGGTTCGCTTCCATGGGGAAGCACGTCGACAAAAGGTTCGCCGCGATAGCGATCCTCGTATAACCGCTGAAAATCGACAACCTTCGTAATGCGCGCGTAGAGAGTCGCCTGTATGCCCCGAATCATGGGCACCAAGTGTGGCACGAATGTCAGGCCGACGCTCCTCCCCGCGGCAGTACCGAGCCCCTGCAAGATCTCAGGCCAGTGACGATGGCCTGCGACTCCATAGGCCTTGAAATTGTCCGAGGCCTCGGAAAAAAGTAGATGCTCTTCGGTCCTCTTGCCGGCGCCGCTCACTCCGGATTTCGCGTCGGCAATCAAGTGATCCGCGTCGACCGCTCCAGCTTCCACCAGGGGCAACAAGCCCAGCAAGATGGCCGTCGGATAGCATCCGGGATTCGCCACAAGGCGCGCATCCTTGATCTTCTCCCGATTCGTTTCCGGAAGGCCATAGACTGCGTCGGCGAGAAGCTCCGGCGCCACATGCTTGACCTTGTACCATTTCTCCCACTCCGGCACGCTTCTTAGCCGAAAATCTGCCGAAAGGTCTACGACACGCACTCCTGCCTCCAAGAGTGCCTTCGCCTCGCCCATCGCAACGGTATTGGGCGTCGCGAAAAACACCACGTCGCACTTCGCGAGGCTAGCTTTAGCCGGGTCTGAAAACGCGAGCTTCACGATGCCGCGCAGGCTTGGAAAAATCTCCGCCACCGAAGTGCCGGCTTCTTTGCGCGAAGTGATGGCGACGAGCTCGGATTCCGGGTGCCGCGCGAGAATGCGCAGCAGCTCGATGCCGGTGTAACCGGTTCCGCCGACGATGCCGACCTTGATCATCTCTGCCCTAGTTTCGAGCCTATCCCAAAGTCAAACTGCAAACAAAAAAGCCGCCTAAGGGCGGCTTTTCCTGCGCGAAGCTGCAAACATTAGCGCTTGGAATATTGCTTGCGCCGCCGGGCCTTATGCAGTCCGACCTTCTTTCGCTCAACCTCACGTGCATCCCGGGTAACCAGTCCCGCTTTGCTTAGCAACGGTTTGAGCGACGGGTCAAACTCAATCAGCGCACGCGTGAGTCCGTGACGCACGGCGCCCGCCTGCCCGAATTCGCCTCCTCCCGATACGTTTGCCACTACATCGAACTGGGTCAGCTTTTCAGTCAACGCAAGCGGCTGACGTACCACCATCTGCCCCGTCTCCCGAGCGAAGTACTCGTTCGCCGGGCGATGGTTGACCGTAAAGTCGCCTTTCCCGGGCTTGATGAACACACGCGCGACCGCGCTCTTGCGCCGGCCGGTTCCGTAGTAGTACTGACCGATCATGCGTTGATCTCCAAAACCTTCGGTTGCTGTGCGGAATGCGGGTGCTCGCCGGCAGCGTAGACTTTCAGCTTCTTGAGCATCGCGTAGCCGAGCGGTCCCTTGGGCAACATGCCTTTGACTGCAATCTCCAGCGCCCGCGTCGGAAATCGCGCCTGCATCTTCGCAAACGTGGTTGCGTACACGCCGCCCGGATAGGTGCTGTGCCGGTAGTAAGTTTTGGCTTCTGCCTTTTTGCCCGTCAATCGAAGCTTGCCGGCGTTGACGACGACGATATAGTCGCCGACGTCAACGTGGGGAGTAAACTGCGGCTTGTGTTTGCCCCGCAGTCGGCGAGCGATTTCAGCGGCGAGTCTCCCGAGCACCTTGCCGCTTGCGTCTACGAGATACCAATCGCGCTTGACTTCATGCGGGTTGGCGGAGAACGTGGTCATGGCTTGCGATCTGGCGAGCGGAATCTGACGGAAGCGCGTGATTTTATTGAAGAAGTACCAGGGTGTCAAACGCTGTTCGAATGCCCGAGTCTCAAAAAACGCGCAGCCTCGAAAAGCTGCGCTTGAATCCACCAAAGGAGGAGGGCGCGGCGCGGCAATCGTTGGCCATTGCCAATTACTATATGTGTATATTCAATATATTAAATCATCGGGTCCCGCTGGCCCGAATCTCTCCCACTAGCTCAACAAGGAAGAAAGCAAGATGGAATGCAAGGTAAAGTGGATCGGCCCGGAAGGGATGAGTTTCGTCGCGGAAACCGAAAGCGGCCACGCTTTTGTGATGGACGGCGCGCCCGACGGGGGAGGACGCAACCTGGGGCCTCGGCCCATGGAAACGGTGCTCGCGGGCACCGGAGGCTGCACTGCGTACGACGTGGTCGTAATACTCAGGAAAAGCGGCCAGAAGGTATCAGCTTGCGAGGTCCGCCTCGACGCGGAGCGCGCGCACGCCGATCCCAAGGTATTCACCAAGATTCACATGCACTTCGTGGTGCGCGGAAAGGATTTGAAACCGTCAACGGTGGAAAGCGCCATCAAGCTTTCTCACAACAAGTACTGCTCCGCTTCCATCATGCTCGCCAAGACCGCTCATATCTCGCACGACTACGAGATCGTGGCCGAGTAAGGCGCCCGTTTCAAATCCGGTACGACAGCGTAGTCATCAACCGCGCGGCCAGACGCATTGCCCGCTTCGCGAATTCCGGGAGCTCGCGAGCACCGAGTCGCTCGGCGGTGCGCCGGTGTTCCTCTTCCTCCCGCCGCATGCCCTCGATGACCGCTCGCGTCCTCGCGTCCTCGTTCCCAAGGCGCTCGACGTGTCCCTGCAGGTGCTGCTCCACTTGACGCTCGGTCTCGGCGAGAAATCCGAGATTCCAGTCGTCGCCGAGGCGACCCGCGACATAGCCCAGGGCAAACGAACCCGCGTACCACAGCGGATTCAGCAGGCTCAGTCGGCCGCCGAGCTCGCGCACGCGCTCCGCGCTCCAGGCAAGATGATCGCTCTCCTCGCTCGCCGCCTTGCCGAGCGCCCTCTTGACGGATTCGTTCGAAGAAGCGAGCGCCTGGCCCTGGTAGAGCGCTTGCGCGCAAACCTCGCCGCAGTGGTTGACCCGCATTAGGGCCGCCGCGTGGCGGCGCATCTCTGCGTCGAGCTCGCCCTCTAGAGTTGCTTCTGCAGGGCTCGGACGGCGCGAGACGGGTTCCCCAAAGAGGACGCGCACTCCCCTGTCGAGCTCAGAGATACAGTGATCCAGATCGAAGTTGGGGAATTCCATAGCTAAGCGAGTCCTGGGAATCGCGATGGTATCTCAGGCAAAAAAAAGGCGCCCGAAGGCGCCTTTTTTGATACTTGGTGCTAGATCAGAACAAGTGCTGGATCCCCAATGCGAACGTGGTGACGTCCGTGCCGGCTTGAACCCCGCTGGCCGTGCCGTTGGCGTTGTTGCCCGCCGGACCGGCGACGTAGTAGTAGTTCGTGCTCAGACCGTTGTCGATCTTGTTGTAGGCGACGTACATCTTGGTGCGCTTCGACAGGACATAGTCATAGCCGACCGTCACCATATTCGCCTTGCCTGCGTCGGAGGAGCTATTGCTTCCCGAGGCGCAAGCCGCGTTGCCGATTACGAGGTTGCCGGCTCCGGTGGAGGAATTGAATGCAGCGGTTCCTTGGCAATCCTTGCCGCCGGGGGTCCAGCCGTAGCTCGCCCACACGGCGCCGGGACCGATGTTCCAGCGGCCATTTACCACATAGTTCGACACCTTCATCCCGTTGTTGAGCGCAGTCGGGGCGGCGTTGTTGGCGTAGGTCAGCTGCTCATAGCCGATACCGACTTCGCCAGGACCGAAGTTGAACTTGCCGCCGAGCTGTATCGCGTGATCCTTGGGGTTGGCCACGGAGTTTACAGCCGTGCCCGGACGCAGGCCTTCGTGCGAATCGTAAGCAGCGGCGACCGTAAACGGGCCCCTGACCCAGCTGACATTCGCCGAATATTCCTTCGCCTTCGGCAGACCGCTCGCGATGGTTCCGCTTTGGGGCGAAACCCCGGGAGACTGATACGTGGCTAGCGCCGTCATCAACTTGACCTGGAAGCCCGCGTAGACCGGAGACCAGTACTGAATCGAGTCGCTGATCCGTCGCGAAAACGCCGTTCCGTTGGCCGTCGCTTCAGTGACGCACGAGTTCACCGCTGGAGCGGTAAGAGCCAGGGAACCGGTCGTGTTGCTTATAGTGGTCTGGCACAGCGCATTGTTCAGCGCGCCCGTTTGGTCGCCGTTGCCCATAATGATTCCAGCGCTCGAGAACCCACCCGATGTCACCGAGTTCCAGACACCGTAGGTGACTTTGTAGGGCGTGTCCCAAATGCCTACCAATATGTCGCCGATGCCGGACGAGAAGCCGAGGCCTGAGTTGCGGCCGCCCCAGTTGTTGCCGGTCGTCGTCGCCGTGTCCAGGCGTTCGGACGGCCACACGCCGATCTCGAGCTGAAACCACAGCGCCGTGCCGCCGCCCAGGTCTTCCCTGCCGCGTATGCCCATCGCATTGCCCGGCGACCAGACGTCGCCCTTTTTCACTTCAGAAACACCGGTACCCGCACCAGATCCGTTGAAGTTTGGCGTAGCCGAGTATTTCGAGCTCACGATCGTCTCATCGAGCCGCCCGTAGAGCGTGATGCCGGCATTCGATGCGACCCCCGCCGGGGTAGCCATTTGCGCCTGCGTCGGGGCCTGCGCTACAGCGAGGCCCGGAGCGGCAAGCGCGCCGGCGACCGCCAGTGCCATTAGCTTCTTATTCATCGAGAATGTCTCCTCATCAATTGACTCGAGAGCAGCACTTCGCGCCGCCCGCTTAACCCTCAACATGGGTTGTTGCAATTCTGCCAACCGAATCTTTCAAGCTCAACAATAAGTGTGATTTTTGTCGCCTAGATTATCCCCGGTGTTGCATTTCCACAACAAAGATCATGTTTCCCATTCGAATCAAAATGTTGTGAATACGCGCTTCAGCTCCCCACCGGGGTTTTGGGCGCGCATGAAAGCCTCACCGACCAGAAACGCCTGCACGCCCTCTTTTCGCAACCGGTTCACATGCTTGGGTTCCAAGATCCCGCTCTCCGCCACAGCGATTCGCGGCGCCCGAACAAGGGGAGCCAGTTCAAGAGTGGTCTCGAGCCGAGTCTCGAAGGTGCGCAGGTCGCGGTTGTTGATGCCGATGAGCGGGCTCGCAAGCTGCAGAGCGAGGTCGAGCTCGGTGCGATCGTGCACCTCGACGAGCACTGCCATGCCGAAAGAGTTGGCGGCAGCCTCCAGCTCGCGCATGTGCCGCAGCTCGAGCGCAGCGACGATGAGAAGGACGCAATCGGCGCCCAAGGCGCGCGATTCGTAGACTTGGTAGGGGTCAATCACGAAATCCTTGCGAAGAACCGGGAGCTCGCAAGCGCCGCGGGCGGCAGAAAGATCTTCGGCGCACCCTTGGAAAAAGCGCCGGTCCGTGAGCACCGAGAGGCAGGCCGCGCCGTGCAGCGCATAGGAGCGGGCGATCGCCGCGGGATCGAATTGCTCCCGCAGTACGCCTTTGCTCGGACTGGCCTTCTTGATCTCGGCAATCACCGCGGGTTGCCCGGCGGCGATCTTCCGGCGCAGCGCTCCTGCGAAGTCCCGCGGCCCCTCGGACGCCTCCGCACGGCGCCGCATCGCCGCGGCGTCGACGGTCTTCTTCGCCTCGGCGATCTCCTCGGCTTTGACCGCGAGAATGCTATTTAGGATGTCAGCCACGCGCGAGCTGCTGGGTAAATTTGACGAAGGCGTCGAGCTTGGCGCGCGCAGCCCCGGTCTCTATCAGGGAGAACGCCTTTTCCACACCGTCCTCGAAAGTGGGCGCCCGCCCGCCGACATAGATTGCCGCTCCTGCGTTGAGCGCCACGACATCCCGCGGGGCTCCCGCGCTGTTTTCCAGGGCGGCGACGACCACCTTGCGCGACTCCTCCACCGTCGCGACGCGCAGCGCGCCGGGCTCGTGGACCGGCAGCCCGAATCGCTCCGGGTGGACCAGGTATTCCGCGATTTTTCCGTCCTTCAACTCCCCCACCATCGTCTGCCCGCTCACCGAGATCTCGTCGAGCCCCTCGAGCCCGTACACGGCCATCGCCCGATGCGCGCCGAGCCGCTCGAGCACTCGAATCTGAATCCCGACAAGGTCCGGATGGAAAACGCCCATCACCTGCCTCTGTGCCCCCGCGGGGTTGGTCAAGGGACCGAGAATATTGAAGATGGTGCGCACGCCCAGCTCGCGCCGCACGGGTGCCGCGTGCTTCATCGCGGCGTGATGCGCAGGCGCGAACATGAAACCGACCCCCACCTCGTCGATGCAGCGTCCCACCTGCTCCGGCTTGAGGTTGATGTTCGCGCCCAGCGCTTCGAGCACGTCGGCGCTGCCCGACTGCGAAGATACCGCGCGGTTTCCGTGCTTCGCAACGCGCACGCCGGCTGCCGCACACACGAACATGGACGCCGTGGAAATATTGAAAGTGTGCGCTCCGTCACCGCCGGTCCCGACGATATCGACGAGCTTGTCCGAGTCGCCTACCGTGACCTTCGTCGCGAGCTCGCGCATGACCTGTGCCGCTGCCGTGATCTCACCGATCGTTTCCTTCTTGACCCGCAGACCGACGATGATCGCCGCAATCATCACCGGCGAGACCTGGCCGCTCATGATCTGGCGCATCAGATCGAGCATTTCATCGTGAAATATCTCGCGGTGCTCGATCGTCCGCGCGAGCGCTTCCTGAGCCGTAATGCTCATGCCGCCTCCCGTTGCAGGAAATTCTTCAAGAGCGCGTGTCCGTGCTCGGTGAGGAAAGACTCGGGGTGGAATTGGACTCCTTCCACAGCGAATTCGCGGTGGCGCACGCCCATGATCTCGCCGTCCTCGGATTCGGCTGTGACTTCCAAGCACGCGGGCAGCGTCGCACGGCGTATCGCCAGCGAGTGATAGCGCGTAGCCACGAACGGGCTCGGAAGTCCGCGAAACACGCCGACGCCCGAATGGCTGATAGTCGAGGTCTTCCCATGAACGACTTTCCCGGCATGGCCGACTTCGCCCCCGAAGGCCTGGCCGATCGCCTGGTGCCCGAGGCACACGCCCAGGATCGGGACCTTGCCGGAAAATTCGCGTATCGCGGCCAAGGACACCCCCGCTTCGCTGGGCGTGCAGGGTCCAGGCGAAATGACGATGCCGTCGGGCCGCATCCCGGCGATGTCCCCGGTCCCCAGCGCGTCGTTGCGAAACACCCTGACTTCGGCGCCCAGCTCCCTCAGATACTGCACGAGATTCCAGGTGAAGGAGTCGTAATTGTCGATCATCAGTACCATGACCCTACCTTCCGTCCATGCCGCTCGTCGCGACCTCCGCGGCGCGCAGCACCGCCCCTGCTTTGGCGCGCGTCTCCTGCAACTCGCTTTCCGGCACCGAGTCGGCGACGATTCCCGCGCCCGCTTGAACATGCATCACGCCTGCCTTTACCAAAGCGGTCCGAATGGCTATGGCGAGATCCATGTCGCCGTTGAAGCCCAGATATCCCACGGCGCCAGCGTAGAGCCCCCGTTTGTCTGGCTCCAGATCGTCGATGATTTCCATCGCGCGCACCTTGGGCGCGCCGCTGACCGTGCCGGCCGGAAACGCCGCCCGCATCACGTCCAGGCTGTCCAGCCCTTCGCGCAGCTTGCCCTCGACGTTCGACACGATGTGCATCACGTGCGAATAGCGCTCCACCATCATGTTTTCCGTCAGACGCACCGATCCGGTCGCCGCAACCCGTCCCACGTCGTTGCGGCCGAGATCGACCAGCATGACGTGCTCGGCACGCTCCTTGGGATCGGCCAGGAGCTCGCGCTCGAGCCCGAGGTCTTTGTCACGCGTCGCGCCTCGCGGGCGCGTGCCGGCGATCGGCCTTATGGTCACCGTGCCACCCTCGAGCCTGACCAGGATCTCCGGAGAAGCGCCGACCACCTGAAAATCGCCGAAGTCGAAATAGAACATATAGGGGGAGGGATTGATCGAACGCAGGGCGCGGTACAGCGAAAGGGAGCTTCCCGAAAAAGGCCGCGACAACCGCTGCGAAAGCACGACCTGCATGATGTCACCGTCGTGCACATAGCGGATGGCGCGCCCGACGGCGTCGCGAAACGCGGCCTCCCCGAAATTGGACTTGACCTCCGCTTGCGGCTCGCGCCGTTCTGTCGGAAGGACGAGCGGCAGCCTGAGCGAGCCCAGCAGCTCGCGCAGACGCGACTGGGCGTCGTGCCATGCGCGCGGCTTGGCCGGATCGGAGTAGATCACGAGGTAGAGCTTGCCGGAGAGGTTGTCGATGACCGCGAGCTCCTCGGAGACGAGCAAGAGCATGTCGGGGCAACCGATCGGGTCGGGCTTGAGCCATCCCCCGGAAAGCCGAGGCTCGATCCAACGGACGGTGTCGTAACCGAAATAGCCGACCAGGCCGCCACAGAAGCGCGGCAGCCCAGGGAGCCCGGCGACGCGGTAGCGCGAAAGGAACTCGCGCACGAATCCGAGTGGATCGGCGGCCTCCGACTTCTCGACGATCGCATCGCCCTGTGTGACGGTCACAAGCCTTCCGACTGCGCGCAATCGCACCTGAGCGGCGAGTCCGATGAACGAATACCGCCCGAAGCGCTCGCCCCCTTCCACCGACTCGAGCAGGTAGGTGTTGGGGCGGTTTGCGAGCTTGAGGTAAAGCGATAGCGGCGTGTCGAGATCGGCGAAGGTCTCCGCGACCAGGGGAACGCGGTTGAAACCCTGAGCGGCAAGCCGCTGGAACTCTGCTTCAGTCATTCGACTGCTCCACGAAAACCTTGCGGGTACTGCGGGCGCGCGCCGCTCTGCATCTGCGGCGCGCTAGCGACTGCTGGCTAGCTCCGCCACCAACGCCAGCGCCATTGCACCCGAATCCCTGCGTTTTCGAAGAGCACGGTCAAAATCCTGTGTTGCGACTTTTGGGGAGGGCTAATGTATAACACGCGCGCGCGGCTTGTCCAGTTTGCGCACTACAGAACCTTTCCGGGGTTCATGATCCCGTGCGGATCGAGCGCTCGCTTTATCTTGCGCATCAGCTCCAGCTCGAGCGGTGATTTGTACCGGCGGATCTCGTCCCGTTTCAGCTGCCCCAAGCCGTGCTCGGCGCTGATCGAGCCCCGGAATCGGGCGACGCTGTCGTGCACGATGCGATTGATCCCTTCGGTCTGATTTACAAAAGCCTCGGGCACGACGCCCTCGGGCGCCGACACGTTGTAGTGCAGATTGCCGTCGCCGACGTGCCCGAAAGTAACCATTCTGACTCCGGGGTGAACGCGTGCGAGTTCGGCATCCGTCGTCCGGATGAATTCAGGGATCATCGATATCGGGATCGATATGTCGTGCTTGATGTTCGGACCTTCGTGTGCCTGTGCCTCGGAAATCAAGTCACGCAGCCTCCAGAAAGCTCTCGTCTGAGCGTCGCTCTGGGCGATGGCCGCGTCGAGGATAGTTCTCGCCTCGAGGGCCGCCTCGAGGACTCCTTCGGCCAAGCCCGCGACGGCATCGCCTGGTCGAGTATCCGAAAGCTCCACGAGCACGTAATGGGGGAAGCGACGCGCGAAAGGCGCAAAGGCGTCTTTGAAGTGCTTGAGTACGAGCGAGAGGCAAGAATCGGAGAACAGCTCGAATCCTGTGAGCCGCTCACCGCATTCCTCCAGGGCTAGCTTCAGCAGCCGAACAGCGTTTTCCGGATCCTGCAGCGCCACGACTGCCGTAGCGCGGGACCTGGGCAGGGGAAAGAGCTTCAAGACGGCAGCCGTAATCACCCCGAGCGTTCCCTCGGCGCCGACGAAAAGCTGCTTCAGATCATAGCCGGTGTTGTCCTTGCGCAGGCCCCGCAGCCCGTCCCAGATCTCCCCCGACGGCAGGACGACTTCAAGCCCCAGGACAAGATCGCGGGTGTTGCCGTAGCGCAACACCGCCGTGCCTCCGGCGTTCGTTGAAAGGTTCCCGCCGATCTCGCAGCTTCCCTCGGCCGCAAGGCTCAAGGGGAAAAGCCGGTCGGCTTCTTCTGCCGCCTTCTGGATGTTGGCGAGGACGCAACCGGCGTCTACCGTCATGGTGTTGTTGTGCGCATCGATCGCGCGAATTCGATTCATGCGCGAAAGATTCAGGACGATCTGCGACCCGCTCGCATCGGGTGTAGCCGCGCCGCACAAGCCGGTGTTTCCACCCTGAGGAACGATCGCGGTCCGCGAGTCGGCGCAGGCGCGGACCACGGCCGCGACCTCGGCCGTCGACGCCGGTTTCACGACAGCCGCGGGCTTGCCTCGGTATCGCTTGCGACTGTCGATTGCGTACTGCGCGACCTCGTATGGCGAGTCGATCAGCCCGGCGGAGCCAACGATCCCTCGAATCTGATCAAGTAGCGCGCTCATCTGCCGTCTCGCTCGCGATCTTGACACCATTGTCGCCAAATGGAGCGATACGCCCGCTCCAGGTGCCCCGTAAATCGGGCGATGTCCATCAGGGGCGACGCCAACATCCGAGCCCGCATCCCCGCACGCAAAGCCGAGAGCCGTCCGAGGTCGCTCGCGAGCAGGCATGCTTTTTCAAGGTATTGCTCCTCCGTATGGACGACCAAATCATCGAGGCCGATGGCTCCGAGCAAGCTTGCTCCTCCGCGTGATTGCGCAGAGTCGCCGACCAGCGAGACGACGGGGACCCCCATCCAGAGGGCATGGCAGGTGGTCGTGCCTCCGGTGTAGGGGAAGGTGTCCAGAACCACGTCCACGGCGTCGTGCATCGAGAGATAGTCGCGAAATGATTGAAAGTCGCGCAGCTCGACGCGCGAGGGCGCGACTCCCCGAGCCGAGAACCGGGAGAGATACTCGTCGCGCATCGAAGCGAGACCCAGTCCGACTATCAGCAGCCGAGCATCGGGAATGCGCTCGAGCAACCTCGACCAAAGAGCGATTACGCGAGGACCTATCTTGGCCAGGCTGGAGAACGAGCCGAAGGTAACTGGGCCGCCACTCAGCGCAGGCGGGGCTGTCACGTCCGGGCAATCGGATGGGGGCCGATAGCACCACTGGCTGTCGGGGAGCCGAAGAAGCCGCTCACTGTGGAACGCATCGAGAAGGCCCTCTGGACTCGCGCGGCCGTCGGTAATGCGGTAGTCGATCGTTTCGAGCCCGGTCGTGCTGAGATACCCAAGCCAGGTCGCTTGCACGGGTGCGGGCTTGCGGGCGAACACGAACAAGCGGTTGTATCTTGTGTGACCGCTCAGGTCGATCAGGATGTCGACGCGATCCGCGCGTATCAGATCGGCGACCTGGTCATCGTCGAGGGACGCGATCTCGCGCCAGGCGTCGGCACCGCCGCGCAGTCTTTCCGTAGTCTCGTCGGCGCGAGACAGATTGTAATAGCAGAACACTTCGAAGCCGCTTCGATCGTGCTGCGCAAGCACCGGTTCGAAAAATTGGGCCACTGAATGGTGACGGAAATCGCCCGACACATACCCGATGCGAAGGCGCCGCTCCGGCTCGCGCGAGTTTCCGTGCGCACGGGAAATCGAAGAAAACCTCGCCGCGTGCTTTCGCGCCCATTCGCGGTGCTCGGCGAACAACTCCTCTGGGGTAACCCCGGGAGAGTGCTGCATGGCAAAAAGCAGCACCGAATGCACATCTCTGTCATCCGGCCGCAGCAACAAGGTTTGCCTGCAAGCTTCGATCGACTCCTCGATGCGCCCCATGTCATTGAGCGCCACGACGAGGCCTTTTCCCGCATCGACTAGGTTCGGATCTATCGCCAACGCAGCGCGGAACTTCTCCGCGGCTTCTCCGAATCGGTTGGCGCGCAAGCATAGCGATCCCCAGTTGTAGTGGGCGTCCGCATAGCCCGGTTCGATCGCGATCGCGTCGCGAAAGCAGGCAGCCGCCTCTTCGTGACGAGAGAGATCCACCAGCGCGTTGCCGAGGTTGGTCAAGATCACCGGATCCTGAGGATTGAGGGCCAGCGCGGCACGGTGGGATTCCGCGGCTTCCGCGGAGCGGCCCTGCGCCCGGAGCACGAGGCCGAGGTTGCTGAGCGCACTGGGCGATTGCGGCTCGAGCTCGAGCGCCCTGCGCAGGCTCAGGCCGGCGTCCTCCTGTCTGCCCATGCGGTACAGGGCCAGACCGAGATTGTTGTGCGCCTCCCAATAGTCCGGCCGCAGCGACAGCGCTTTGCGGAATGCTGCTTCCGCGGCCTGCGTGGCGCCCGTCTCCGATCGCGCCAAGCCGAGCTCGTTGTACGCTTCCGCGTACGCTGGGTTGAGCGAAACCGCGCGCTCAAAAGCCTCACACGCTTCGCGCGCGCGCTTCACCCCGAGCAGAATCTTGCCAAAGTTGAATTGGTAGCCCGCGTTCTTCGAATCGATGGCGAGGGCCTTGCCGATCCACTCCGAAGCCGACCCCGGGTCGCCGCGTTGCGCGCAGAGAATGCCGAACATGTTCATCGCGTCGGCGTGACGCGGCGAGTGCTGCAGGACCTCCCGGTAGAGCATCTCGGCCTCGGGTAAAAATCCCCTCTGGTGAAGATTCCTTGCCTGCTCCAGAGACCGCTTGATATCGACTGATTGCGATTTCAGCGGCGATGCTGTGGTCGACCGATCAGCTGCTCCGTGGCAATGCTTGTACTTCCGGCCGCTCCCGCAGGGACAAGGGGCGTTGCGGCTCGCGGACATCGGTCAAAGCGCGGCCAGCGCCTCGCGCATCCGCAGGATCGTCGCCCGATAGTCCTTCGAGCCGAAAATCGCCGACCCCGCGACGAAGGTATCGGCGCCGGCTCTCGCAATCTCCGCGATGTTGGCGGCGTTCACGCCGCCGTCCACCTCCAGCATGATGGCGCGTTCCGCTTGATCGATTTTTTTTCGGGCGGCGCGCAATTTTTCCAGAGTATGCGGTATGAACTGCTGGCCTCCGAAACCGGGATTCACCGACATGATGAGAACCAGGTCAAGCTTGTGCAGCACGTGATCGAGACACGACAAGGGCGTGGCGGGATTCAGGGCGAGCCCTGCCTTGCAACCCGAGTCGTGTATCAGGCCCACCGTACGATCGACGTGTTCGCTCGCTTCCGGATGAAAGCTGATGATGTTGGCGCCGGCGCGGGCGAAATCCGGAATGATCCGATCGACGGGCCTGACCATGAGATGCACGTCGATCACGCTCTGGGTGAGGGGCCGGATCGCCTCGCAGACAAGAGGCCCGATGGTGAGGTTCGGCACGTAATGGTTGTCCATGACGTCGAAGTGGATCATGTCCGCTCCGGCCGCGACCACCGCCGTGACCTCGTCGCCGAGGCGCGCGAAGTTCGCCGACAAGATGCTCGGTGCAATGCGGAAGGTTCGCGCGGCCATCTCCGGAAATTCTACTTGGATTCGCCCCGTACCGCATGCAACGGCGCGACCTCGCTCTTGTCAGCCCGCGCGATTTCGTGTGGAATGGCCACATGGTCGCCGAAAAAAAATACGAGGTTACCGTCTCGGCGCAGACGCAATACGTCGCCGAGCAATCCGACGAGGAGAAAGGCCGCTTCGTTTTCGCCTACACCATCACCATCAGCAACAGCGGCAGCGTGCCCGCTCAGCTCGTCTCGCGGCATTGGATCATCACCGACGGCCGCAACCAGGTGCAAGAGGTCCGGGGACTGGGCGTCGTCGGGTCTCAGCCGCTGCTGAAACCGGGAGAAAGCTTCGAGTACACGAGCGGCACGGCGATCGCGACGCCGGTGGGGACCATGCGCGGGAGTTACCAGATGGTCGCTGAGGACGGCACTCAATTCGCCGCGCCGATTCCGGAGTTCACGCTGTCGGTGCCACGGGTCTTGCACTAGCGGAACCGAGACGAATCCTCGCGCGCTCCGTGCGGTTCCTCGGTCTTTCTCGGCCTCTTCGGGAGCGTCCACCAAACGAGGGCCAGAAGCAGGGCGAGCGCCAAGCCTGCCTCGAGCAATATGATCCAGAGCCCGGAACTCATGTCCTAATGCTTCCTCAAAGTCTTCAAGCGATGATAAAGCATCTGCATTGGCTGGTTGTGTGCGTTGCTGCGCTGATCGCGGGCTGCGCGGCTCCGGGGCCTGTCGGCCAGGGAGCCGGTGATTGCAGCCTGCTCGCCGGGTGCCCGGTTTGTCCGGTCTGCCCGCCGCCACCCGCCACGGTCCAGCGCGTCAACCCACTCGAGGCCGTCGATTTCGGCGCGCTGACGGGATGGAAGGACGGTGAGCAGGCGGCAGCCTGGCCTGCGCTGCTCGCTTCCTGTCAGGCGCTTCGCTGGCGGGAGGCGTGGCGCGGGGTGTGCGCGAAGGCGATGGAGCTTCGCTCGCCGAGCGACGAAGAGGCGCGGCGGTTTCTCGAGGATCAATTCGTCCCCTGGCGTCTCGCCAACCCGGACGGCGCGCTCGATGGCCTGGTCACGGGCTACTACGAGCCCGTCCTACGCGGCAGCCGCACCAAGGTCGCCCCTTTCATGTACCCCTTGTACGGCCCGCCCGATGACCTGCTCACCATCGACCTGTCCACGACGAATCCCGATCTGCGCGGAATGCGCCTGCGCGGGCGGGTCGACGGCAAGCGCGTCGTGCCTTATTACTCGCGGGCGGAAATCGCCCGCGGCACCGCGCCAGTCACGGGGAAAGAAATCGTGTGGGTCGATGATCCTATCGAGGCGTTCTTTCTCCAGATCCAAGGCTCTGGAAGAATCCAACTCGCCAGCGGCGATACGCTGCGGGTCGGGTACGCGGACCAAAACGGCCACCCCTTTCAGTCGATCGGACGTTTCCTGGTCGAGCGCGGCGAGCTCAAGCTCGGCGAAACGTCGATGCAATCGATCAAGACCTGGGCGGCGGCCAACCCGCTGCGCGTGGAGGAGCTCCTCGACCAGAATCCGAGCTTCGTCTTCTTTCGCGAGCTGCCCCTCGCCGATCCCGGGAGCGGCCCGGTCGGCGCGTTCGGCGTGCCGCTCGTTGCGGGTCGTTCGATCGCAGTCGATCCGCGCTATGTCCCGTTGGGCGCTCCGGTGTTCCTTGCGACTACGTTGCCGGCGAGCACGACGCCTATGATCCGGCTGGTGCTCGCGCAGGATTCAGGCGGCGCGATACGCAATCCGGTGCGCGCGGATTTCTTCTGGGGATCCGGTCCCGAAGCGGGCGCGCTCGCGGGCCGCACGCGACAGCAGGGGAGGATGTGGGTACTTCTGCCGAAGGGCATGAAACCCGCGTCGGCCGCGCCGTGAGGCGGCCACGCCCTGGATGCGGCGCTACTTGCCGGCCTCGCCGACAAGCTTGATCAGCTCGTCGGGCCGGGCTCCAAGGATACGTTGGCCGTTCGTCGTGAAACTCGTCGGCGTCGCCCTCACGCCCATCTTCTGACCCAGAGCAAGCCACTTCTCGACCGGTGCGTTGCAGTTCGGCGTCGGCGCGGGTTCCCTGCCGCTCAGCATGAAATCGTAGTAGGCCTTGGCGCGGTCAGGCGCACACCAGATCGTGCGCGATTTGTCGGGAGATTCGGCCCGCAATATCGGGTAGAGAAACGTGTAGATCGTGATGTCGTCCTCTTTCAGCAGGGCCCGATCGAGATTCCTGCAATAGGGGCAGAACGGGTCCGAGAAAATGGCCACGACCCGCTTGCCCGTGCCCCGCACCTGCTTGATCGCGAGATCGAGCGGCAAATCCTCGAACCGTATCGTGCTGAGCTTTTGCTGTCGCTCTTCGGTGAGATTCTTCTGCGTACGCGCATCGATCAGGTCGCCCTTCAATACGAAGCTCACCTTGTCGTCGGTGTAGAAGAGCGACTCGCCGACCAGGATCTCGTACAGGCCGGCGTAAGGCGTCCGGGTAACGCTCTCCACCTTGATTCCTGCGAATCGGGTTTCGACGCCGCGCTTTACCGAGGCTTCATCGGCCAGCGCGTGTCCACTGAGAATTCCGGCGAGAAGCAGTACCAGGAGCCGCAGCATCATGGTGTTTCCTTGTTAGTGGAGTCCCCGGCCGACGGTGGTCGCGTGGCGCGCAAGGAGCGTCTTTATGACCGGATTGGAGTTCGTCAGGTTCAACCCCAGGTTCCGGATCCGCTTGATCACCGCGTGCTTCGTGTCAAATAACCGGAACAAACCGTCCGTGAGCCATCGCAACGCCAGTATATCCTCCGCTCGGGAGCGCTCAAAACGCCGCAGCAGCGCCCGATCTCCCGGATCCGGGGTTTCCTGAAGCAAATCGGCGAGACAGTGCGCGTCCCCTAGTCCCAGATTGATTCCCTGTCCTGCGAGCGGGTGGACCACGTGCGCCGAATCCCCGATCAGGGCGACCCTGTCGTGCGCGATGCGATCGGAAGCCATTCGGCCCAGCGGAAATGCAGCGGGCTGCGTCAGCAACTCCAGGCCGCCCAAGACCCCGCTGCCCGCTTTGCTGACCCTTTCACACAGCCGCGCCGGAGGCAGGTCGAGCAGCTCTCGCGCGCGCGATCGCGACGTCGACCAGACGATCGACAGGCGCCGCTCGGGCAAAGGCAAATAGGCAAGAATGCCGTCGCTTCGAAACCATTGGTACGCGATATGGCGATGCGCCCGCTCGCAGCCGAAGTTGGCGACGACTCCGAGCTGGTCGTAGGTTCCGGCGCTAGCCTCGACGCCTGCCGCCCTCCGGACCCACGAGTCGGCGCCGTCGGCTCCGACGAGCAGCCTTGCGCTCACCGCGCGGCCAGAATCGAGGCCGACCACCACGCCGTTCTCGACCCGACGAAGCGCGGATGGCACCGCCGGGCAAAGCAGCGAAAGATTCCTCTGGCGCTCGAGCCCCTGCCACAAGGCGTGATGCAGCCGGCCGGACTCGATGGTGGCGCCGAGCTGGAGCAGCCCGGACTCGTACGCCGAAAAATCGAGCCGGGAACGCCCATCGTCCCCGAATACCCGCATGTCGTAGATCGGCGTGACGCGCTCGGGCGCAATGCGCCGCCATGCTCCGATCCGGTCGAGGAACTCGATGCTCGCGGGGGTGAGCGTGTAGACTCGCGCATCCCATTCGGGAACCGGCACCGGTGGAGGCTTGCGCTCGATCAAGGCCACTCTGTGCTTGCTCTCGGCAAGCGACGCGGCGAGGCTCGCGCCTACGAGTCCGCCGCCGATGATGGCAATGTCGAAATCCACGCCTGGATTGTACTCGTGAGCGCGGGTAGTGGTCCCTTTTGAAGCGGGTACTAACTTGACGAATCGTGAAAAAGAAGCGTTGCGGCCTAAACCACCTTGGACAGAGCCACAGCGAGAAGGCTTTTTATATCGCCGCGGATTTGCGCTTGTCCTTGGAGGTAGTGCTCTGATACTGACGTTGATAGCGACTCTGATACTTGTACTTCGGCCAGTCTGAAAAATTCTTGGGCGAGCACGCCGATTGCAGGGTGTGTATTGATCACGGCCCCAACAAACGCCATAAGTGCATTTACCTCACCAGCACAGTAATTCAATTTTTCGGAATCATTCACTTAGACCCCCATGCTTGAACTGGTTAAGTATGTTATGCTGCGCGACATGGCCAAGCCAAAGCTAAAGGCACGTCCACGTCGGCCAAGCGATCCCTTCCAGCTTGCGGTGGAAATCGGAAGGATCGCCACGGGGCAGGCGCAGGATAAGCCTATCCCAGAGCCGACACCGGACGAGGTTCGGCGCGTTATGAGTGCCCTAGGCAGGCGGGGAGGGCCTAAAGGTGGGGCTGCAAGAGCTGAGGTACTTTCGCCAGCTAGGCGGAAAGAAATTGCCAAGAAGGCCGCAGCTGCTAGATGGAAGACAAAGGAAGCTAAGTAATAGCCTTCTCAAGAAGGTCAAGCAGCCTGAAATGAATAGCTGTTGTTGTTGGGGAGAATGAATAGAACCGATTTTCCCCGAATACCGTATTTATTTCCCGCTCAAATCTGAAGGGAGCTGGTTGGTTGGTCAATGTGGGATCAGGCCCAACCTGAAAACCGACAAATTCTGCAATTCCTCCCCGATCTTTTCCAAGAACTGAATTCGCTTCGCTGAGGAAAGAAGCCATCTTTGTATCAAAGAGCTTCGGAGTTTTATCGAGCGTGAAATTCAATTCACTGGCGTAGAAGCGCTTTATTGGTAAATCGCTATAGGAGGGTAAGCCGTAGTCCTTGCTTACCCATGTAAACACTTCTTCTAGAAAAGCATCCCCATCATCGGTAGATGATCTCGTATCCACCACAATTCCATCATTATGCAATGCCATTGCTGTGATGTTGACCGCGCCATTTTTTGCAGTAAACGAACCTAATTCGAATTTCATGTCTCCGCTGGCTGGTATTGGGACGTCGAGCGGGGTCTTGAGAAAATTATATTTTACTTTTATGGCCTCAAGAACAGGACGTGTATCAACCCCTTTGGGATTTAGAAAATATCTAGGGAATAGCCAAATTGATCTGGCTAGACGAACCGCAAGCAGTTTCACGGCCTATTTCCTGCTGTGACTTCAAACAATTTGCCTTTTTGCTGACCCTGGGTGAACGGGAGTGGATTACTCCCATTTATAGCGTCAAGAATCGATATTTCTTGCGCGGCTTCATTTCCATGTGGCGCCAGTATCTCGATTCTTTTCTGAGTGGCTGAGAATGGGATTTGAACGCGCCTATTTACTATTCCAGGGGAAAACCCTAAATCCTCTTCCCGTTTAGTTCTCTGGAGTGTTCGGGAGTTGAGATTAAACATATCGTCGAGAACGGTCGTGAAATTCTCGAAAGACACTCTCAGTCTAAGATCGAACGCCCGAGCCAACTTTAAAAGGGTGTTAATTGTCCAAGACGAATAATTAACGTCTTCCAACACCGAAATACGCTCTTGTTTCATGTTAGAGAGCTGTGCTAATTGTTCTTGAGTTAGTTCTTGTTGTTGACGAAGAATTTTTATTTGAGTGGCAATATAGGCATACAGAAGTTCGTCGGCGTAATCATGCGCATATTCCTTGTCGGCGAATTCATTTCTTAGGCTTTGGGACCACTCGTTCATGGGGCACCCGCCTTGTTGGGTTACGTTGAATTTCCGTTCTACGCGTTTGGGCGATCTGTTTTGCATCTTTCGGGTCTAACTTCAAATCCTTTTCAATTGCTCCCACTAGAAGCGTGAACTCTGCATGCTCATCTAAAGGACCAGAGCACACGTGTGGTCGAAGTTGCACGTTCCCACGAACCTTTAGCTTGTGTATGCCGCCTCCCAAGTCAGCGAGGAGGCCTGGCGGCAACTCGGGCCCATACCTTTCCAACATATCGAGCTTGGCATTAAGCTTCGTGATCTGCGATTTTTGCTGTCGGCGCGTCCACTCCGCGATGTCATTCGCGCCGTCAGATCGCAGATAATCAAACAGCTTCCACATGCTATAATAAAATTCTTATGGTGTCTTCTTCGGATTTCAACATAATATAATGCTTTTATTATACAAGGAATAGTCGCACAGCGTGTTGATTTATATAACTTTATTATTGAATAGAGTACCCTACCGCCCTACCTGAGCTTGACATTGCTTGTTCCGTTCAAGCATAATGGCTACATATGAACCGCTTGAACCTTGAACAACGTGCAAAAATTCTCGGCTGCATGGTTGAGGGTAACTCCGTTCGCTCCACAGCGCGCTTGCTTGGGGTAGATAAAAAGACGGTGCTTCGCCTTCTCGGCGAATTCGGTTCGGCTTGCCAGAAACTCCATGATGAGAAGGTGCGCGGCGTAAAGGCACAGCGTGTCCAGTGTGACGAAATCTGGTCGTTCTGCTACTCGAAAGAGAAGAACGTCCCGGAAGGTTGCAAGGGCGTGCTTGGCTTCGGGGACGTTTATACCTGGACGGCCCTTTGCGCCGACTCCAAGCTGATCCTGTCCTATCACGTCGGGTTGCGCGAGATTCCCGATGCAATGCGGCTGATGGATGATCTACGCTCACGCCTTGCAAATCGCGTGCAGCTCACTACAGATGGCCACAGGCCCTATCTGATCGCGGTAGATGAAGCGTTTGGCGCGGATGTGGACTACGGCATGCTGGTAAAGCTTTATGGCCATCCTAAGGGCGAAGGCAACGAACGCCGCTACAGTGCCGGGGAGTGCTGTGGAATAAAAAAGCGCCGCGTGACTGGAAACCCGGTCCGTGAGGATATTTCTACGTCCTTTGTCGAGCGCATGAACCTGAACATTCGGATGGGAATGCGCCGATTCACTCGGCTGACTAATGCCTTCTCAAAGAAAATAGAGAATCATGTTCACGCGCTGGCGATCTACTTCGCGTACTACAACTTTTGCAGGATTCACCAAACGCTGCGAGTAACTCCGGCGATGGAAGCTGGCTTAACGGATCATGCTTGGACCGTTGAAGAACTAGCGTCCTTGGCTGAACCGATTAGCGTAGACTTGACTGCGGTCAATCAGATTTGAAAAGGGACCACTACCTGAGCGCGCGCTTCCTTGACAAGTATCTAATGCAAAAAGGATAATTTCCGGTTTCGTGGCGAATTAGCTCAGCTGGTTAGAGCGACGGAATCATAATCCGCAGGTCCGGGGTTCGAGTCCCTGATTCGCCACCATTTCCCTTTCAGGCTGCAGGAGCCATGGTCTATCGCGCAGCGTACCTTGCTCTCCTCGCGGCCTTGGTTGCCGCGCCGGTCGTCGCGCAGTTTCGCACTACTCCAATCCCGGAGAACTCCCGCCGAGGCATCATCCGCCATGTCCAGCAGATGGCCGTGGCGGTCGACGACAAGCTGATGCAGCTCGCGGCCGGCGCGCAGATCCGCAACCAGCAAAACCTGATCATCGTGCCCATGAGCATTCCAAAGGAAGGGGCCTGGGCCGACTACACCGTGAACAGCAACGGGGAGATTTTCCGCGTCTGGCTGCTCACCCCCCAAGAGGTTGCGAAGCCAAAGCCGGGCTCCAGAGGTCGCTAGCGTGGCGAAGAAGCTGTTCGTTCGGACTTTCGGCTGCCAGATGAACGAGTACGACTCGGACAAGATGGCGGATGTCCTGCGTGCGGCAAAGGGCTTCGAGCTCACCGACCGGCCCGAGGACGCGGACCTGATCCTGTTCAATACCTGCTCGGTGCGCGAGAAGGCGCAAGAGAAAGTCTTCCACGATCTCGGGCGCGTGAAGCCGCTGAAGGAAGCGCGCCCCGACCTCCTCATCGGCGTGGGCGGCTGCGTCGCGAGCCAGGAGGGCGCGGCCATCGTGGCGCGCGCGCCTTACGTCGATCTCGTTTTCGGCCCGCAGACATTGCACCGGCTTCCCGAGTTGATCGACGCGCGGCAAAGCTCCGGCAAACCGCAGGTGGACATCAGCTTCCCGGAAATCGAGAAATTCGACCGGCTACCCCCCGCGCGCGTCGACGGGCCGAGCGCGTTCGTTTCGATCATGGAAGGCTGCAGCAAGTACTGCAGCTTCTGCGTGGTCCCCTACACGCGCGGCGAGGAGATGTCCCGCCCCTTCGAGGACGTGCTCACCGAGATCGCCGACCTCGCCGGGCAGGGCGTCAAGGAAGTCACCCTGCTCGGCCAGAACGTGAATGCGTATCGGGGCCGGATGGCCGACGGCGAGATCGCGGATTTTGCGCTCTTGCTCGACTACCTTTCGGACCTTCCGGGCATCCAACGCCTCCGCTACACCACCTCGCACCCCAAGGAATTCACTCAACGGCTGATCGAGGCTCACGCGCGCCTCGAAAAGCTCTCACCTCACGTGCATCTGCCGGTGCAGACGGGATCGGATCGTGTGCTCGCGGCGATGAAGCGAGGCTACACGGTGCTGGAATACAAGGCCATCGTGCGCAGGCTCCGGGCCGCCCGCCCCGCGATCAGCATCTCGTCGGACTTCATCGTGGGATTCCCCGGAGAAACCGACCAGGACTTCGAAGCGACGCTGAAGCTCGTCGACGAAGTGGGATTCGACAGCTCGTTTTCCTTCGTTTACAGCCGGCGTCCCGGAACGCCTGCCGCGGAGCTCCCCGACGACACGCCCCAGGCGGTGAAGCTCGCGAGGCTCGCCCGGCTGCAGGAGAGAATCGATGCTCACGCAGACCTGATCAGCGAGCGCATGGTCGGCACGGACCAGCGGATACTCGTGGAAGGCGCCTCGCGGAGAAACCCTGCCGAGCTCTCCGGCCGGACCGGGAACAACCGCACGGTGAACTTCCCCGGAGCGCCGGGCCTCGTGGGGCGGTTCGTCGACGTGACCATCACGGCGGCCTTGGCCCACACGCTGCGCGGCGAGCTCCGCACCGCGACCTAGCCCTTGAAGGCCCGCCCCTTGGAGCTCGTTCTCAGCCCGGTCGACAACCAACGCCTCGCGAACCTCTGCGGGATCTTGGACAAAAACCTGAGGCAAATCGAGACCGCGCTCGACGTCACCATAGCGCGCCGCGGCGAGAAGTTCACGCTGCGCGGAGCCCAGGCTGCAAAGGCGGCCGAGGTCCTGCAGAAATTCTACGGGGAGGCGAAGCGGAGCCTGACCGTCGACGACATCCAGCTCGGCTTGATCGAAGTCCGCGCCCGCGGAGCGAGCGGCAAGAACGACACGCCTCTCCTCACGCGACGCGCCGACCTGCACGGCCGCACGCCCAGGCAGCGGCAGTACATCCAGAACATCCTCGAGCACGACATCACTTTCGCGATCGGCCCGGCGGGCACCGGCAAGACCTATCTCGCCGTGGCGTGCGCGGTCGACGCGCTCGAGCGCGACGCGGTGAAGCGCATCGTGCTGGTCCGCCCGGCGGTCGAGGCGGGCGAGCGCCTGGGATTTCTTCCCGGGGACCTCGCGCAGAAGGTCGATCCGTATCTGCGGCCGCTGTACGACGCGCTCTACGACCTGCTGGGCTTCGACAAGGCCGGCAAGCTCTTCGAGCGCGGTGCGATCGAGCTCGCGCCGCTCGCCTACATGCGCGGCCGCACGCTGAACCACTCCTTCGTCATCCTCGACGAGGCCCAGAACACCACCCCGGAGCAGATGAAAATGTTCCTGACCCGAATCGGTTTCGGATCGAAGGCGGTGGTCACCGGAGATATCACGCAGATCGATCTGGCGCGCGGGCAGAAGAGCGGCATGGTGGCGGCGCAGAGGATCCTGGCCGACGTGCGCGGAATCGCGTTCAGCGCGTTCAAGAGCGACGACGTCGTTCGCCATCCTCTGGTGCAGCGCATCGTCGATGCGTACGAGCGGCACGGGGACGAGTAGGAGCCGTGCCCAGCCGCAGGCGCGGATCGCTCCTGAAGATCGATCTTCAGATCGGCACGCGCGCCGTACAAGCTCCCACGCTCGCTCAATTTCGCCGCTGGGCGGGCGCAGCGCTCAAGAAGCCGGGCGAGATCACAGTTAGGGTCGTGGGAGAGATCGAAGCGCAGCGCCTGAACCGCCGCTACCGCGGCGAGGACCACGCGACCAACGTGCTCAGCTTTCCCTATGCCCTGTCCCGAGGCATGGTGCAAGGCGACATCGTGCTCTGCGCTCCGGTGATCGCTCGCGAGGCGCGCTCCCAAGGCAAGACCCTGGAAGCCCACTTCGCGCACCTGACGGTTCACGCCACGCTGCACCTGCAAGGGCACGATCACGCGCGGCCGCGCGAGGCGGAACGCATGAAAGCGCTCGAAAAGAAGGTTTTGACCAAACTCGGTTATCCTGATCCCTACGACGCCCCGTATAACCTGCCCGGATCCGGGTGAGCGCGGCGCTACTCTGCAAGCATGGACGAATCCAACAAACCTTCGCTGCTGGAACGGCTCTCCGCGCTGCTCATACGCGGACCCGAGGACCGCGAGCAGCTGGTCAGATTGCTCCACTCGGCCTTCGAGCGGAACCTCCTGGACGGCGACGCGTTGTCGATGATCGAGGGCGCGCTGCAGGTGTCGGAGATGCAGGTGCGCGACATCATGGTGCCCCGGGCTCAGGTCGACATGATCGACGTCAACGAGACTCCCGACAAGTTCATCCCGCACGTGATCGCCACCGCGCATTCGCGCTTCCCGGTCGTGGACAAGAACCGCGACGACGTCATCGGAGTGCTGCTCGCCAAGGACCTGCTGCGCTACTACGCCGGCGAGGAAGAGTTCAAGGTGCGGGATATGCTGAGGCCGGCGGTTTTCGTGCCCGAGTCCAAGCGCCTGAACGTGCTGCTCCGCGAGTTCCGCGCGAACCGCAATCACATGGCGATCGTGGTCGACGAGTACGGGGGCGTGGCGGGCCTGGTGACCATCGAGGACGTGCTCGAGCAGATCGTCGGCGACATCGAGGACGAATACGATTTCGACGATTCCGAGGACAACATCGTCCGCGAGCAGGGCGGACTCTATCGCGTCAAAGCCCAGACCGAGATCGCCGATTTCAACCGGGCCTTCGGGACGAGCTACTCCGACGCGGATTTCGACACGGTGGGCGGGCTGGTGCTGCACCGCTTCGGACGCCTTCCCAGACGCGGTGAGGCGATCACCATCGACGGCCTGCGCGTCCAAGTGCTCCGCGCCGACAGCCGCAGGTTGCACGTCCTTCAGGTGCACCGGCTGCCGACGAAACTTTGAAGGCATTCCTGAAGTCGCATTCCGTCGTCCTCGCCGCCGCCGCCGCGGCGGGCGCGCTCACCGTCGCGGGCTTCGCCCCGATGTCAGTGTCTCCGCTGCCGGTTATCGCGCTGTGCGTCATGCTCTTTCTGTGGCGGGCCGCGGCGCCGAGAACCGCGCTCCTCATCGGTTTCGCCTTCGGCGCGGGTCTCTTCGGCGTCGGCGCATCCTGGGTCTACGTCAGCCTGCACGTCTTTGGAACGATGCCGGCGCCGCTCGCCGCGATCGGCACCGTGGCGTACTGCGCGATCCTTTCGCTCTACCCTGCCGGCGCGGGCTGGTGTCTGTGCAAGCTTCGGACCGGCAGCCCGGCCTGGGCCCTGCTCGCGTTTCCCGCTCTCTGGACCCTGTTCGAATGGTGGCGAGGCTGGATGTTCACCGGCGTCTCCTGGCTCGCGCTGGGCTACAGCCAGGTCGACTCGCCGCTCTCCGCCTTGGCGCCCGTAGTCGGGGTATACGGAGTGTCCTTCGTCACCGCGCTCTGCGCCGGGCTGCTCTACATCACCGTCACCGGCACCGCGCGCGCGCGCGTGGCCGGCGTCGTGGCGCTCGTGCTCGCGCTCGGCCTTGGGCAAGTCCTCAGGCAGATCGAATGGACGTCCGCGCAGGGCGCCCCCATACGGGTGGCGCTGCTTCAGGGAAACATCCCCCAGGACCTGAAGTTCCAGGCCGGCCGATACGCCGCGACGCTGGCGGTCTATAGAAAGCTGATCGAGGCGAACGACGCCAGGCTCGTCGTGCTCCCGGAAACCGCCATCCCGCGGTTTCTCGACGCCGTCGATCCCGGGTATTTGAACGACATCGCGCGAACGGCGGCGGCGCGCAGCGCGGACGTCCTCATCGGCGTCCCGATCCGCGATCCCGATGGGCGCTACTTCAACAGCGTGATCAGCCTGGGCGCGTCGCCCCCGCAGCGCTACGACAAGTCGCACCTGGTTCCCTTCGGCGAGTTCGTGCCTTACGGATTCCACTGGATCGTCAAGACGGTCGCGATTCCGATGTCGGATTTCTCCCTCGGGAAGGACGATCCCAAGCCGCTCGCGCTCGCCGGCCAGCGGGTCGCGCCCAATATCTGCTGGGAGGATGCCTTCGGCGAGGAGATCATCCGCCAGCTTCCGGAAGCGACGCTGCTCGTCAACGTCTCGAACGTCGCCTGGTTCGGCGACTCGCTCGCGCCCGCGCAGCACCTTCAGATCTCGCGCATGCGCGCGATCGAGACCGGACGAGCCATGCTGCGCGCGACCAACACGGGGATGACCGCGATCATCGACCCGCACGGAAGAGTGGTCGCGCAGCTGCCGCAGTTCACCGAGGGCGTGCTCGCGGGCGAAGCGCAGGGCTACGCCGGCGCGACGCCGTACGTCAGGTGGGGCAACGTCCCGATCGTGACGGCCTGCCTCGCGCTCATCGCCGTCCTCGCGTTTTTAAGGCGCCGCGCCTTTCGTGCAGCGGAGGAAAGCCGGTAAAATCCTCGCGCCCATGCTCACCTTCCAGGACCTGATCCTCAAGCTGCAGAGTTACTGGGGCGGCAAGGGCTGCGCCCTGCTTCAGCCCTACGACATGGAGATGGGAGCGGGAACGTTCCACACCGCGACTTTCCTGCGCGCGATCGGCCCCGAGCCGTGGCGCGCCGCTTACGTGCAGCCTTCGCGGCGTCCCAAGGACGGGCGCTACGGCGACAACCCCAACCGCCTGCAGCACTACTACCAGTATCAGGTGGTGCTCAAGCCCTCGCCCGACGACATCCAGGATCTCTATCTCGATTCCTTGCGCGCCCTGGGCTTCAACCTCAAGCAGCACGACGTGCGCTTCGTCGAAGACGACTGGGAGTCGCCGACGCTCGGCGCGTGGGGGCTCGGCTGGGAAGTGTGGCTCGACGGCATGGAGATCAGCCAGTTCACCTACTTTCAGCAGGTCGGCGGCCTCGACTGCAAGCCGGTGCTCGGCGAGATCACCTACGGCCTAGAGCGACTCGCGATGTACCTGCAAGGGAAGGACAACGTCTTCGACCTGGTGTGGACGCCGGGAATCAGCTACGGCGACGTCTACCACCAGAACGAGGTCGAGCAGTCGAAATACAACTTCGAGGCGAGCGACGCGGCGTGGCTGCTTTCGCAGTTCAACGATTTCGAATCGCAGGCCAAGCGCCTGATCGAGGCCGGGCTGCCGCTCCCCGGCTACGAGATGGTCCTCAGGTGCTCGCACACCTTCAACCTGCTCGACGCGCGCGGCGCGATCTCGGTGACCGAGCGCGCGGCCTACATCGCGCGTGTGCGCGCGCTCGCGCGCCTGGTCGCGCAGGCCTACTACGATTCGCGCGAGAAGCTCGGGTTTCCGATGGTGAAGGCACAGGCGGCGTCGAAAAAGAAAAAGAGAGCTTGAGCGATGGTGAAAGGTAAGGTCGCGAAGGTCCCTGTAGCAGACAGCTTGCTCGTCGAGCTCCTCACCGAAGAGTTGCCGCCGAAATCGCTCAGCCAGCTCGGCGAAGCGTTCGCCCACGAAATCTTGAATGGCCTCGTTCGCTATCAGCTGAAATTGAGGGAAGCTGACGCGCGCGCCTTCTCAACACCCCGCCGGCTCGCTGTGCTCGTCCCGGGAGTCTTCGGGCAGGCGCCAGACCGCCTGAACGAGGTCAGCGGACTTCCGGTTTCGGCCGCGCCCGAAGCCGTGGCGGGCTTCACCAAGAAGCATGGCCTCTCGGTGGAAGACTTGGCGCAGCAAGACACACCCAAGGGTCGCGTGTTCGTCGCGCGAACCACGATCAAGGGCGCTTCGCTCCTCGCCGTGCTTCCGGAGATCGTCGGCGAAGCCGTAAAGAAGCTCCCGGTGCGAAAAGCCATGCGCTGGGGCTCGGGTGAAGCGCAGTTCGTGCGGCCGGTGCACGGGCTGATGATGCTGCACGGCGCTCGCGTCATTCCAGGGCAAGTTCTGGGAATCGATAGCGGCAACACCACCCTTGGACATCGCTTCTTTGGCAATGGCCGCATCGCCATCAAATCCGCCGATAGTTATGAAGGGGCGCTCGAATCAAAAGGTCGGGTCATCGCCGACTTTGCCAAACGTCGCGAGCATATCCGCGACGAACTGGGAAAACGGGCCACTGGGGCGAGCATGATCTGCGACGATGCGCTGCTCGACGAGATCACGGCACTAGTCGAATGGCCGACTGTGTATTCGGGCACCTTCGATGCGAGTTTTCTCGAGGTGCCGCAAGAATGTCTGGTGCTGTCCATGCAGCAGCATCAACGCTACATTCCGCTCGCCGATACGAGCGGGAAATTGCTGCCGCGCTTTCTCATCGTGAGCAATATGCACGCCACCGATCCTTCCGACATCGTCCGCGGCAACGAGCGCGTGCTGCGCGCGCGGCTAGCAGATGCCAAGTTCTTCTACGACCAAGATCGAAAGATCAAACTAAAAGACCGAGTGGAACGGCTCAAGAGTGTCGTTTATCACAATAAGCTCGGAACTCAATTCGATCGCGTCAAGCGCATCCAGCAGCTCGCAGGAAAAGTTGCGCGCGAGATCGGAGCCGATCCAGCCCTGGCGGAGCGCGCAGCCTGGCTGTCGAAGGCCGACCTGCTTACGGGCATGGTCGGCGAATTCCCAGAGCTTCAGGGCATCATGGGTAGTTACTACGCCAAACACGATAACGAGCCCGACGACGTCGTCGAGGCGATCCGCGATCAATATCGGACGAGGCTTGACGACGCCGACCCAGAGAATTTGGTCAGCGCCTCGCTCTATCTAGCCAATCGCATCGAGGCTCTGTTGGGGCTTTTCGGGATCGGCGAAGTACCGACCGGGGAAAAGGATCCCTTCGGGCTGCGCCGCGCGGCGTTAGGCGTTATCAGCGCATATGAACTCATTGCCGGAGCACGCAAATACACTAACAATACGGTCCCCGATGTGCGGGCCTTTCTGGCGTACGCAGCGACCTTGTTTCCCGCAGGCAGGCTATCGGACAAAACCGTCGACCAAGTTCATGACTTCATACTCGAGCGCTATTCGAACAACCTGGCGACCGTATTTCGGATGGACAAGAAAGCGGTTGAGGCTGTACTCAGCCAGCGTCCGAATCTGATTGAAGTCAAGGCGCGCGTGGACGCGGTTCAAACGTTTCAGCGTCTTCCGGAAGCCGAAAGCCTGGCGACGGCCAACAAGCGAATCCGGAACATCCTGCGGAAATCCGATGCCACACAGGGTGAGCTCAGCGAAGCACTCCTGACTGATCCGGCCGAGAAAGCATTGTTCGATTCGATGCAGAAAATCGAACCTCAGGCCAAGTCGAACATACAGCGCAGCGATTTCTCCGGTGCGCTCAGGACCCTAGCCACGATGCGCAGCGCCGTCGACAAGTTCTTCGACGATGTCCTCGTGAATGCAGAAGACACTCAGGTTCGTGCGAACCGCCACGCCCTTCTGCGCAGGCTCGATGCACTTATGAACCAAGTCGCCGACATCTCCAAGCTCGCCGTCGAAAAATGAAGCTCGTCATCCTCGACCGCGACGGGGTCATCAACTACGACAGCGACAAGTTCATCAAGCGCGCCGATGAATGGCGCCCGATTCCGGGCAGCCTCGACGCGATCGCGCGGCTCACGCAGGAAGGCTGGCGCGTCGTTGTCGCGACCAATCAGTCGGGGATAGGCCGCGGCCTGCTGGATATGGCGAGCCTGAACGCGATCCACGCCAAGATGCACAAGGCGGTCAATCAGGCGGGCGGCCGCATCGAGGCGGTGTTCTACTGCCCCGACACGGACGAGTCGCACTCGCCGTGCCGCAAGCCCAATCCGGGGATGTTTCAGGCGATCGCCGAGCGCCTCAACGCCGCGCTGGATCAGGCGCCCTGCGTGGGCGACAGCCTGCGCGATCTGCAGGCCGCGGCCGCCGTCGGAGGCCGGCCGATCCTGGTGCTCACGGGCAAGGGGCGAAAAACGCGCGCCGCCGGCAACTTGCCCGAGGGGACCGCCGTTTATCCCGACCTCGCCTCCGTGGCGCAGGCGCTGTGTCAATGATTTTCCTGCGCTCGCTCGCGTTCGTCATCGCGCAGATACTGGTCACTCCGCCCTACTCGATCGTTGCGCTCGCGACCTTTCCCTTGCCGCGGCTCGCGCGCTACCGCGTGATCTCCGGCTGGTCGCACGCGATGGTCTGGCTGGCGAAACACATTCTCGGCATCGACTACCGCGTGCTCGGGAGGGAGAACCTGCCGAAAAACCCCGCCGTGATCCTATCCAAGCACCAGTCGACCTGGGAGACTCTCGCTTTTCAGGTGATTTTCCCGCCTCAGGTCCTGGTTCTGAAACGCGAGCTCCTGTGGATTCCGTTTTTCGGCTGGGGGCTCGCACTCACGAGCCCGATCGCGATCGACCGCAGCAGCGGGGTCCAGGCCTTGAAGCGCATGGCGGAGCTGGGCCGCGAGCGCCTCGCGCAGGGCTTCTGGATCGCCATCTTCCCGGAGGGGACGCGCGTGCAACCCGGCAGGAAGGGCAAGTATCATCCCGGCGGCGCATGGCTCGCGGTGCACTGCGGCGCGCCCGTAGTGCCGGTCGCTCACAACGCGGGCCTTCTGTGGGGCCGAAAGGCTTTCCTGAAACGTCCCGGCACGGTCACCGTCGAGATAGGCGCCCCGATCGACGTGCGCGCCCACACCCCCGAATCGTTGAATGCAGCGGTCGAGGAATGGATCGAAGGACGCATGCTGGCGCTGTGTCCGCGGACCTGAGACGAGGAGACGAACGATGCGGATTCTTCACACCATGCTTCGCGTAGGCGACCTGGACCGGTCGCTGCGCTTCTACACCGAAGTCCTAGGGATGCGGCTGCTCCGCCGCAACGACTATCCGGACGGAAAGTTCACGCTGGCGTTCGTCGGCTACGGGGACGAGGCCGACACGGCGGTGCTCGAGCTGACCTACAACTGGGACGTGGGGAAGTACGAACTCGGCACCGGCTACGGCCACGTCGCCATTGCGGTCGACGATGCCTACAAGGCCTGCGAGGAGGTGAAGCGCAGGGGAGGAAAAGTCGTTCGCGAGGCCGGGCCGATGAAGCATGGCACGACGGTGATCGCCTTCGTCGAGGATCCCGACGCCTACAAGATCGAGCTCATCCAGCGAAAATAGGCAGTCGATAGCTCCGGCCGCGAACCAGCAACCGCCCTTCAGCGGAACATCCCCGGGGCCCCCGCAACGCGGTATTTACGGATCTCGCTCGGCTGCCCGATCAGGGCCTTGGCGAGATCGTCCAGCATGCTCTCGCTGATCTCCTGCGCCGGAACCGTGATGTATTCGACGCCCAGCCCGAACATGTGGGTCGTCTGGAAATGCAGCCTGCCCTGCTCGTGATCGGCCTTGATGACGATGTCGGTCAGGACCGACGCCGGGACGATGAACTTGGCGCCGACCACGAAGCCCTTCGAGTTCTTCTTCTCTTCCTCGATGAACTTGATCTTGCTCAGCCACAGCGCCTCGCGGATGCGCTGCATCGCGGGGGGCATGTCCTTTTCGGTCACGTACGTATCCGGCCCGGCCCACTTTATGAAGAAGTGGACCGTGTCGAAGTATTCCTTGTCGCTGATGCGTTTCTTCCGGTAGTCGATGAACGACTCGCTGAATACGAGATTTCTGAAATCCGTCACCCCGGGAATCGAGTAAACCAAGGGGCTGGTCGGCTTGACGATGCCGAGCTGCTTGAGCAGCTCGTGCACGTACTGAAACGTCTGCTTCATCTTCTCTTCGACGATCTTGAGCTTGTCTCCCTGCAGATTCTGGTGAAGAATCTGCTGGGTCTTCACCAAGTCCGCCTGTTTTTTCAGGTCGTCAAGCAGGCCCATGCTCATCCCCTGCGATAACTTTGGTATTCATACGACACTCTATACACCATTTTGCCAGCCGCCGTCTGCGGGGTCTAGTTCCGCTGCCGGGCGAGCCGGTTGGCGACTGTGACAAACGCCGCAATCGGGAGGTCTTGCGCGCGCTTGCCCGGGTCGATGCCAAGTTGTGCCAAGTCGGTTGCGGAAATCAGACCCGAAAGCGTATTCCTCAGAGTCTTGCGCCGCATCGAGAATGCCCGGGAGACGACCCGCGAGAACTCGGCTTCACTCGAGGCATTCAGCTCATCCGTGGGACGGGGCACGAGCCGCACCACGGCCGAGTGGACCTTGGGCTGGGGGCGGAAGGCGCCCGGGGGCACTTTGAAAAGTCGTTCGAGGTGGAAACGGTACTGCAACATCACCGACAGCCGGCCGTACTCGGACTGCGAAGGCCTTGCGACCATGCGATCGACGACCTCCTCCTGAAGCATGAAGTGCAGATCCCTGCACCTCGTCGCCGCCGCGCCGACGTGGAACAGGAGCGGCGTGGAAATGTTGTAGGGCAGATTGCCCACGATCCTCAAGGGCGCGGGCAAGGCCGCAAAATCGAACCCCAGTGCGTCGGCCTGATGCACCGTCAATCGGTCCGCGGAATGCTCCTCGCGCAGGCGAGCGCTCAGGTCCCGGTCTAGCTCGATGGCGTGCAGGTGCTCGACGCGCGCGAGCAGGGGCCTGGTTAGCGCGCCGAGTCCGGGACCGATTTCGGCGATGTGGTCGCCGCGCTGCGGATCGATGGCGGATACGATCCGCTCGATGATCTCGGGATCGACGAGAAAATGCTGACCGAATCTCTTGCGCGGGACGTGCCGTCGCGTCGCCACTGCGCGCCCTAGCGCGCCGACCGCGCCTCGGCGCGCGCCATCTCGATGGCAGTTTCCACAGCTTCGACTAGGCTGTCTGCCTGCGCGCGTCCGGTTCCGGCGATGTCGATCGCGGTGCCGTGATCGACCGAGGTACGGATCATCGGCAGGCCCAGGGTTATGTTGACCCCCCTGCCAAAGCTCGCGTACTTGAGCACGGGGAGGCCCTGATCGTGGTACATCGCCAGCACGCAATCGGCGCCCGCGAGCCGCTCCGGAACGAACAGGGTATCCGCCGGCAAAGGCCCCGTGAGCCGCAAGCCTTCTGCGCGCAATTTCTCGAGAACGGGGCCGATGACCTCGATCTCCTCCCGCCCGAAGTAGCCGCTTTCGCCCGCGTGAGGATTGAGAGCCGCGACTAGGATCCGCGGAGCCGAGATGCCGAACCGGCCGGCGAGCTCCGCGCATAGAACCCGGATGGTCCGCTCCAGGCCTTCGCGAGTCAGCGTGCGCGGAACGTCCTTGAGAGCGAGATGCGTGGTCGCGAGAGCGACGCGCAAGCCTCCGCCGGCGAGCATCATCACCACGTGGGCAGTGCCGGTGCGCTCCGCGAGATACTCGGTATGGCCGACAAAGGGAATCCCGGCGTCGTTGATGACTCCCTTGTGCACCGGCGCGGTCACGAGCGCGGCGAACTCCCCGACCTTGCAGCCGGAGACCGCCCGATCGAGAAGAGAGATCACATAGGGCGCGCCGCGCGAATCGAGGATTCCGGGCCGGCACGCGTACGACAGCGGGAGATGCAGGCACACGATCGAGTGCGACGCCGCTCGCTCGGAGGGGTCGCGTAGGCGCACACCGATCCCGAGCTGCCGGGCGCGGGCCTCTAGCACGTCTCTGTCGCCCAGGATGACGACTCGTCCGGCGAATTTGCTTTGCGCGAGCGCGAGGCAGATGTCCGGGCCTATGCCCGCGGGTTCTCCGGAGGTGACCGCGATCGGCGCGACCGGCTCCGGGGCGGAGGGGGCGCCCGACCGGGATAGGTCGGGCCTTTCGAGTCGGGCGCTCACCGCTCTTCGAGCCGCAACTCGACGTAGGCGCGATCGCGCAGCTGCCGTAGCCACTCCTGGTATGCCTCGTCGCCCTTTCTCTCGAGCAGGGCCTTGCGCGCTTCGACCCGCCGCCGGTCGGTAGACATATCCGCCGTGCGTCGCTCGAGAACCTGTATGAGATGCCAACCGAAGGGAGTTTTGACAGGCTGGCTTACCTCCATCGGCTTCATGTCCATGAACGCGCGCTCGAACTCGGGGACTGTATCGCCCGGATAGATCCAGCCCAAGTCTCCGCCCCGCGAGGCAGAGCCGTCGTCCGAGTTCAGGCGGGCTAGCTCGGCGAAGCTCACACCGTGCACGATGCGCTCGCGCAGGGCGGTGAGCTTCCTTTTCGCTTCGTCCTCGGAAACCAGCTCGTTGGTGCGCACGAGGATGTGCCGGACATGCGCCTGTTCGACGAGCAGGGGCGCGCCGGCTCCGCGCATGTCTATCAGCTTGATCACGTGAAATCCGGCGGGGCTGCGGAATGCGGTACTCACGCTTCCGGGTTTGAGGCCCGCCAGGGCCTCGACGAACAATTCCGGAAGTCGCTGCTCATTGCGCCAGCCAATGACTCCGCCTTGAAGCGCGTCGGGGGCGTCGGAGTATGTCGCGGCGATTTGCGCGAAGTCCGTGCCGTCCCTCAGGCGCTTTACCGCTTCTTCCGCGCGGGCACGCCGGGCCTCCACCTGCTCGGGCGTCGCCTGCTCGGGCACTCGCACCAAAATGTGCGCGATGTTGTATTCGGTTCCGATCTCCTTTTTTTCGCTTTGCTCGACAAGGAGATTGTCTATTTCGCCTTCGCTGACCGTCATCTTGCTCGTGACCTCGCGCTCCCGCAGGCGGTTCATCAGAATCTCGTTGCGCAGATCCTCCCGGAACGTGTCGAAGGGGATCGAGTCGCGTTCGAGCGTCTGCCGAAATTCGGTCAGTGAGAGCTTGTTGCCTTCGGCGACCCGATTGACGGTCCTATCGACCTCCAGATCGTCTACACGCATGCCCGTCTCCCGGGCATATTGCAGCTGAACTTTCTCGTAGACGAGGCGCTCCAGCACCTGGCGCTCGATCTCCGAGCGATCGCCGATCGATGTCCCGCGGCGCCGCAGCTCCTTTTGCACCCGGCTGATGCGCTCGTCAAGCTCGTACTGCGTGATCACGTCCTTGTTGACTATCGCGACTATGCGGTCGAGCAAGGCGGCGCGGGCCGATGCAGCCTGCTCCTGGCGCGCGCCCTGGGCGCAGGCCGAGCCCGCTCCGATGAGCAGCAGCGCGGCAAGCCAAATTCTCGGATGGTTCATTCCCTATATTGTCTCCCGAACCGGACCCAAGGGCACGAACTTCAGGATTTCGAGCTCCCTATCAGTAGTAAAAGTCGAACTGGGCGTCGGCCTTTTGGTCGGTAGACGGGACATTGATCCGCTGATAGCCGGGGACGTTGCGTTTGAGGGCCTCGAGCGGATTGGACCCGATGCGTGAGAAGCCGTTCAGCTCGAGCTGCACGAATACGCTAGAAGACGAGGTGCCCGCGGTGAGCGCGAATCGCTGCAACACGAGGCGGCTCGTCCAGCAGTCGGCGCCGTATTCGAGTCCCCCGATGCTTTCGACGACCCGGCTGTCGGGCAACGAGTAGTTGAACCGCCCGACGCCGTACCAGCGGCCGAAGAGCGGCCATTGCGCGGAGATGTCTATCTGCTTGGTCGGACCGGTTTGCGGATTGATGTCGCCGCTGAGGTAGCGATAGCTCAGGTTGATCGTCTTGAACCCTTCGGGGCGATACCGCAGCGCAAGAGTCAGGCGCTCGGTGCGGTAGTCGCGCTGATCGTATTCGGTGCCCGCGTCCATAGTCCACGAGGGAGCCACGCGGCCGGACAGCGCGGCCAACAGATTCGAGGCTTTGTACGTTCGCGGCACGTCGGTTGGATTGAGGGTCACCTGCTGATCCTTGAAGTAGTAGCGCTGGCCGAACGTGCCGCGCATCAACTCCTGGCCGTTCGAGGGTTGGAGCAGGCGGGACGTAACCGCGGCGGTGAGCTGGTTGGCGTCGTTGATGCGGTCGCCTCCCGAAAACATGTTTTCCGAAAAGATCTGCGAGTAGTTGAAGTCGGCTGTCGCGGTGTCGAACAGCGGGATCTGATTCTGGTCGCGAAACGGGATGTACACGTAGAAAAGACGCGGCTCGAGCGTTTGCGTGACCGTCTGCCCCAGAGCCTGAGTTTCCTTCTCGAAGAATAATCCGCCATCGAGGCTGAAAATAGGCAGGACGCGGGTGATCGTATCGGGAGTCCCTATTGCGGTGTTCTCGAGCGAGTAGTAAGTCGCGCTCAACCCGGCTTTAGGCGTCAGGAAATAGTTCGGAGAGATCAACGGGAAGGTGAGACTCGGAAAAGCGGTAGTGCGCTTGCCGGTCACGAGGGTGGAATGGCTGAAATCGACGAACTCCTCCGCGGATCTGAAATCGAAGCCCCAGAGGTCTTGGCGCAAGGTGGTCAAGGTGAGCTGGGGCGTGCGTCCGTACGGGGGCGTGATCGGATTGTCCGGGTCCTGCAAGACCTGGAACGTTTGAACGCGGGCCGTCGTGGAGTAGGTGCCCGAGCCCCACCAGTTGCCGTTGTAGGTCACGAAACCCTCGCGCGGCAGCGTGACCTGAGACGTGAGGTTGATGCGCGTCGAGAGGTCCTTGAAGTAATTGTCGTCCGAGACTTTGTTCAGGTTGAGCCCGCCGAGGAGCGCGCCGTCGCGGTTGTAGGTGCCGACCAGGCTTATCGCCGAGCGACTCTCGTCAAGGGTTTTGTCATTCGGAAGCTGCTCGGCGTTGAGCTCGCCGCGGAAGTCCTTCTCCAGGAAACGGATTTGCTCGATGATCTGCGTTCCGCGCTTTTGCATGTAGCGCGGCGTGAGCGTCATGTCGTAGTTGGGGGCGAGGTTGAGGTAGTACGGAATAGCCAGCTCGAACCCGCTCTTGCCGGTGACGCCGGTCGAAGGCGGGAGGAACCCCGATTTTCGTTGATTGTTGAGCGAGAAATCGATCGTGGGCGCCGAGATCACGTGTACTCCCTCGAAGTACACGCCGCCGCCGCGAGCCGTGCCCACCTCGCGCGTGAAATCCAGCTCCAGCTCGTCGGCTCTGACGAACCAGCCGTCGTCGCCCGGCTTGCACGAAGTGAAGAAGCCGTTCTTGATTCGGTACCGGTCCTCTCCCAGGATCTCTATGCTTTCGGCCTCTCCGCGTCCGGTGACGGGGGCCTGATTGGCCCTCACACGGGGAGCGAGCCTGAATTCGGGTTTTTCGACCAGCCCTGTTGAGTCCTTCATCGAATACCTCAGCGAGGGGCCGCTCAGGACATCGCCGCCGCGCTCGAGCCGGACGTTGCCTTTGGCCTCGACCTCCTCGGTCTCCTCGGAATATCTGAGCGAGTCCGCATGAATCGACAAGTTGCCCTGCCGCAGATTCACGTTGCCCTCGGCGGTAGTGGTTTTACCCGGAACGCCCTCGATCCGGTCCGCATCGAGGACGATCGGCGACGGGCCGAGCGTTGCCTGCGCGCCGCGCGATCGCGGCAACTGCAGTCCCTGCCCCTGCGCCCACGCAGAAGCAGAACACAGCAGCGCGGTTGCCAGCGCCAGAGAGCGGGCGGTTGAGCGGGACATTTCGCGGAGGGCGAGAAGTGGGCTGGCGGAGCGGGTGTTAAAATCGCACAAATCAGGTGTGAAGGCAATTCTTTGTTTCCGGAGGAGTTTTGGACCGCGCTGAGCAACTGCGGCGATGGCTGGACGCGACGCTCGGCGGCGGCGAATTCGGCATCGCTCCCGCATCCGACGACGCGAGCTTCCGGCGCTATTTCCGTGTCCGGCGAGGCAACGCGCAGGCCCCGCTCATCGCGATGGACGCCCCGCCGAACAAGGAGAGCTGCGCGCAGTTCGTCCGGGTAGCCGGCCTGTTCGCCGAGGCCGGCGTGCACGTCCCCGCGATTCATGCGCAGGATCTCGCTCAGGGCTTCCTCCTGCTTTCGGATCTCGGCGATACGACCTATCTCGACGCGCTCGACGAGCGCAACGCCGAAACGCTCTACGGCCATGCCTTCGACGCGCTGCTTCGCATTCAGCTCGCAAGCCGGACCGGCGTGCTGCCCGATTACGACCGGGAGCTGCTAGAGAAGGAGCTGCGCCTGTTTCCCGATTGGTACGTGGCGCGCCAGCTGTCGCGCGAGCTCGCCTCGACGCAAGCCGAGAACCTTGCGAAGGCTTTTTCCGCGATTCTCGAGAACAATCTCGCCCAGCCCCGGGTATTCGTCCATCGCGACTATCATTCGCGCAACCTCATGGTGTCCGAGCCCTGCCCGGGCATACTCGATTTTCAGGATGCCGTGTACGGGCCGATCACGTACGATCTCGTTTCGCTTCTGCGCGACGCGTATATCGCCTGGGACGAGGAACGCGTCATCGACTGGGCGGTGCGTTATTGGGAGAAGGCCAGGGGCGCAAAGCTGCCGGTCGCGGGGGACTTCGCCGATTTCTACCGGGATTTCGAGTGGATGGGAGCACAGCGGCAGATCAAGATCCTGGGAATTTTCGCGCGCCTTTGCTTTCGCGACGGCAAGCGCGGCTACCTGAAAGATCAGCCCCGTGTGATGGAGTACCTGCGGCGCACCTGCGGGCGCTACCGCGAGCTCGCGGGGCTCGCGCGCCTGCTCGATGAGCTCGATTCCACCCAGAACCGCGTCGGATACACCTTCTGACCCGAACGATGAAAGCCATGATTCTTGCCGCTGGGCGCGGCGAGCGCATGAAGCCGCTCTCTGACGCCATTCCGAAGTGCCTGCTCGAGGTTCGCGGAAAGACCCTGATCGCGCGGGTGATCGAGGCGCTCGCGCGCTCGGGCGTAGGCGAGATGGTCATCAACCACGCCTATCTCGGCCACATGATCGAGGCCGCCCTCGGAGACGGCCGACGCTTCGGCGTTTCGATCAGCTACTCGCCCGAGGCCGAGCCCCTCGAGACCGCGGGAGGAATCGCGAAGGCGCTTCCCCTGCTCGGCGAGGCGCCGTTCCTCGCCGTCAACAGCGACATCTTCTGTGACTTCGATTTCTCCGCTCTCACCGGCCGCCAGCTGGGGGAAGATCTCGCGCACTTGGTTCTGGTCGGCAACCCGCCGCACCATCCGGAAGGAGATTTCTTTCTGAACGGTTCGAAAGTGAGCGAGACGGGGAATTTCAAACGGACCTTCAGTGGCATAGGCCTCTACCGCACGGAGCTCTTTGCGAGCGTAAAGCCCGGATCCAAGGCACAGCTCGCGCCGCTGCTGCGCGCGGCGATGGCGCGCGGGCTGGTATCGGGGGAATTGCATCGCGGCTTGTGGCATGACGTCGGCACGCCCCGGCGGCTTGCCGAGCTGAACGAGTCCGTCGCTTGATCGTCTCGCCGAAGGCGACGACAATCCCCGCAATGGATACGGCCAGCCATCTCTCCCGATGCGCGGAGCGTCGCCACTCGCTGCAGCAGCGGATGCGCGAGGGCGTGGCGGTCATCCCGACCGCGCCAATCCGCCTACGCAATCGCGACAGCGACTACCTGTATCGCTTCGACAGCTATTTCTACTATCTGAGCGGATTTGCGGAGCCCCAGTCCGTGCTCGTGCTCATCGCCGGGAAAGAACCCAAATCGATCCTCTTCTGCCGCCAGCGCGACCCGGCGCGCGAGCTTTGGGACGGCGTGCGCATGGGTCCCGAAAGCGCGAAGGCGGCGCTGGGTATCGACGAGGCCTTCGTGATCGAGGCGCTCGACGAGACCATGCCCAAGCTGCTCGCCAATCAGCCCGTGCTCCACTACGCTCCTGGAGCCGACCCGGCCTGGGATGCACGCGTCATGGGCTGGCTGAACGAGGTGCGCTCGCAAGCACGCAGCGGGGTCGCCGCTCCGGCCGAGCTCCGAGACGTGCGCACCGCGCTCGATGAGATGCGTCTCATCAAGGACGACAGCGAGCTCGCTGTGATGCGCCGCGCGGCCGCGATCTCCGCGGCGGCGCACGAGCGCGCGATGCGCGCGACCCGGCCCGGCAGGGGCGAATACGAGATCGAGGCGGAGCTGCTCTACGAGTTTCGCCGCCGTGGCTCGCAGTATCCCGCCTACACCCCGATCGTCGCGAGCGGAGCGAACGCCTGCATCCTGCACTATCGCGAAAACAGCGCGCGACTCGCCGAAGGGGATCTTCTGCTCGTCGACGCGGGCTGCGAGCTGGACGGCTACGCCTCGGATCTGACGCGGACCTTCCCTGTAGGGGGCAGGTTCGGCGGGCCGCAGAAGGACCTGTACGAGCTGGTGCTCGCGGCGCAGACGGCAGCGATCGCCGCGGTGAGAGTCGGGAACCGGTGGGACGAGCCTCACAATGCGGCGGTGAGCACCTTGGCTCGGGGATTCATCGATCTCGGTTTGTGCCGCGGCACGGTCGAAAAAGTGATCGAGACAGAGGACTACAAGCGCTTCTACATGCACCGCACCGGCCATTGGCTGGGCCTGGACGTGCACGACGCCGGGGAGTACAAGTCGGACGGCGAATGGCGTCGCCTCGAGCCGGGGATGACGCTGACAGTCGAGCCGGGCTGCTACGTGAGGCCCGCCGACGACGTGCCCAGGCAGTTCTGGAACACCGGCGTGCGCATCGAAGACGATGTCGCCGTCACCGCCGCGGGATGCGAGGTCTTGACGGCGGCCGCGCCCAAGTCCGTCCGCGATATCGAGGCGGTCGTTGGCCGCGGTTGATCTGCCCCAAGTCGATATCGCCATAGCCGGCGGCGGCCCCGTCGGGTGTGCGCTCGCTCTGGCCCTGTCCGGCGGCGCCCTTGCCGTCGCCCGAATTGCGGACGACAGCGAAATCGTGGACCGACCGATCGCGCTCTCCTACGGCAGCGGCCTGATTCTTGAGCGCCTGGGCGCGTGGAGCCCGGTTGCGAGCAGCGCCATCCAGACCATCTGGATCTCACAGCAGGGATTCGGCAGAACGGTGATGCGCTGCTCCGACTACGGCTTGCCCGCGCTCGGGTATGTCGTCGCTTATTCCGAGCTGGTCGCGCAGTTGGCGACCCGCACTCCCGCCGTCTCCGGCAGCGTGAAAAGCTGGGAGCTCTCCGGAGACGAAGTCGTCGTGCAGCTGGCCGCGGGCGAGGGCGAGGCGCGCATGCGTGCGCGGCTGCTGGTGCTCGCCGACGGGGGATTGAACCGCGACGCCGACCGCGTGACCGACTACGGGCAGCGCGCGCTGGTTTCCAAAGTCTTCGCCGAAAGCGCGCCAGGCGGCACGGCGTGGGAGCGCTTCACCCACGAGGGGCCTCTCGCATTGCTTCCGTTCAAACGCGGCCACGCCCTGGTGTGGAGCGTGAGCCCGGCGACCGCACAAGAGCTCCAGGGGCTTCCCGACCGGGAGTTCCTGTCGCGCCTGCGCCAGGCCTTTGGCGGAAGGCTAGGGGAATTCAGTTCCGCCGGCCCCCGGTCCAGCTTCCCGCTGTCTCTACGCCGCGGGGCGATCCGGCCCTCGCCTCGAGTCCTCGCGATCGGGAACGCCGCGCAGACGCTGCACCCGGTCGCCGGCCAGGGGCTCAATCTCGGTTTGCGCGACGCTTGGGAATTGGCTCGGATGTTGCTTGATGCTCCGAAGGAGGAAATAGGTGCGCAGCGCCTTCTCGCTCGCTACGCCCGCAGCCGCAGTCTCGACCGCTACGCCGGAATTGGATTCACCGATTTTCTGGTAAGGATGTTCTCCAATTCAGTGCCGCCGCTCGCGCTGGTGCGCGGCGCGGGCTTGGCCATGCTCGATGCTTTCCCTCCGGCGCGGCATTTTCTGGCCCGCCGCATGATTTTCGGCGCTCGCGCTCTGCCCTGAACGGCGCGGCGCAGCTTTACCGCGCGAAGCGGTCGAAGGGCTTCCCTTGACGCTCGCGTTTAGGTATAGAATTGCGCTCCCGCCGAAAAATTTCCGTGATCGTCGATGCGAATCGGTTCGCGCACGTTGCGAAATAATCTGTTTGTCGCGCCGATGGCCGGCGTCACGGATCGCCCCTTCCGGCAGCTGTGCAAGAAATTCGGCGCCGGCCTCGCCGTATCGGAAATGGTCGCGTCGAACTCGCTCCTCTGGGGCAGCGAGAAAACGCGCCGCCGCGCAAATCACGAGGGCGAGGTCGAACCGATCTCCGTGCAGATAGCCGGGGCTGATCCCGCGATGATGGCCGACGCCGCCCGCTTCAACGTCGAGCAGGGCGCGCAGATCATCGACATCAACATGGGCTGCCCTGCGAAGAAAGTTTGCAACACCATGGCGGGCTCCGCGCTTCTCAAGGACGAGCCGCTCGTCGGCCAGATCCTTGAGTCGGTGGTGAAGGCGGTGGACGTCCCTGTCACGCTGAAGTTTCGGACCGGCTGGGACACGGCCAACAAGAACGCCCTCAAGGTCGCGAGGATTGCCGAGGAGAGCGGCGTACAGCTGTTGTCGCTGCACGGGCGCACCCGCGCGTGCGGGTTCTCGGGCCGGGCCGAGTACGACACGATTCGAGAAGTGAAGAATTCCACGTATCTGCCGGTGGTGGCGAACGGCGACATCACCACGCCGAATGAAGCCAAGCGCGTTCTCGAATACACCGGCGCCGACGGCATCATGATCGGCCGCGCTGCCCAAGGGCGGCCCTGGATCTTCCGCGAGATCGCGCACTACTTTTCCACGGGCGAGACGCTTCCCCCTCCGCTGGTCTCGGAGATCCACGCCGTGCTGATCGCGCATCTACACGACCTCTACTCGTTCTACGGCAAGGAGCGGGGAGTCAAGGTCGCGCGCAAGCACATCTCCTGGTATACGAAGGGGCTCGCCGGATCGGCGAGCTTCCGCCATCGCATGAATCAGCTGGAGAGCTGCGAGGAGCAGCTCGATGCGGTCAACGGCTTTTTCGAGGAGATCGGACGCAACGACTCGCGCCTGCGCTATGAAGTGGAGCTCGCGGCATGAAGCAAACGAGCGAGATCGCGGACTGCGTGCGCCGCTCCCTGGAACGCTACTTCAAGGATCTCGACGGAGCGAAGCCGCGCGCCATCTACGACATGGTGCTGAAGAACGTCGAGCGTCCGATGCTCGAGGTGGTGCTCGACCGGGCCGCGGGCAAGCAATCGGTCGCCGCCGAGATGCTCGGAATCAACCGCAACACCCTGCGAAAGAAAATACAGTCCCTCAAGATAAGAATGTGATTCCCATCCGGACGGCGCTGATCAGCGTATCCGACAAGGCCGGCCTCGCCGAGTTTGCTCGGGGACTGGCCCGATTCAAGATCAAGATACTGTCGACAGGGGGCACGGCGAAGTTCCTCGCCGGACAAGGCATCCCGGTGACCGAAGTCGCCGATTACACCGGATTTCCCGAGATGCTCGACGGACGGGTCAAGACGCTGCATCCCAAGCTTCACGCGGGCATCCTCGCCCGGCGCGATTCGCCAGCCCATCTCGCGGCGATCCGCGCGGCCGGGATCGACCCCATCGATCTCGTCGTCGTCAATCTGTATCCCTTCGCCCAGTCCGTCGCTAGGCCCGACTGCACTCTCGCGGAGGCGGTCGAGAACATCGACATCGGTGGGCCGACTATGCTGCGCGCGGGGGCGAAGAACTTTACGGGCGTCGCCGTGGTAACCGACCCGTCGGACTATCCGGCGCTCCTCGCCGAGATCGAAAAGAACGCGGGGGCCCTGGGCGAGAGCACGCGCTTCGCGCTCGCCCGAAAGGCGTTTGCCCGCAGCGCCGCGTACGAGGCGGCCGTGGGCAACTATCTCACGGCGCTCGCGCCCGACGGGAGCGCCGCGCCCTTCCCGGAAAGCCTCACGCTTCAGTTCGAAAAGCTGAAGGACCTCCGCTACGGCGAGAATCCGCACCAGGTCGCGGCGTTCTACCGCGATGCAAGTCCGGCTCCAGGCGGACTCGCCGGCCATGCGCAGATTCAGGGCAAGGACCTCTCCTTCAACAACATCGCAGACGCCGACGCCGGCTGGGAATGCGTGAAAACGTTCGATGAGCCCGCCTGCGTGATCGTGAAGCACGCGAATCCCTGCGGCGCAGCCGTAGCAACCACCGTCCGCGAGGCGTACGAGCGCGCCTTTGCCACGGATCCGACCTCCGCCTTCGGAGGCGTCGTCGCCTTCAACCGCGGCCTCGACGCCGCTGCGGCGGAGGCGGTGTGCAAGCCGTTCGTCGAGGTCGTCGTCGCGCCGGAGTTCGACGCCGGAGCGCGAAAGGTATTCGCCGCGAAGCAGAGCGTGCGCGTCCTGTCGGTCGAGCTCGCACGCGCCTCGCAGAGGTACGATTTCAAGCGCGTCGGCGGGGGTCTGCTCGCCCAGACTCCGGATGATCGCAGCGTGAAATCCGCCGAGCTGCGCGCAGTCACCCGCGCAAAAGCCACGTCGGCGCAACTCAGCGACCTCCTGTTCGCGTGGCGCGTAGTGAAGTACGTCAAGTCGAACGCCATTGTCTTCTGCAAAGACGGGCGCACGCTCGGCATAGGCGCGGGGCAGATGAGCCGCGTCGACGCTGCGCGCGTCGCCGAGCTCAAGGCGAAAGAAGCCGGACTGTCGCTCGCCGGATCGGTGGTCGCTTCGGATGCCTTCTTCCCCTTCCGCGACGGGGTCGAAGTGGTCGCCCGGGCGGGCGCGAAAGCCGTGATACAGCCCGGCGGAAGCCTGCGCGACGACGAGGTGATCGCGGCCGCGGACGAGCTCGGCCTTGCCATGGTGTTCACCGGCGTCCGGCATTTCCGGCACTGATGAAGCTGCTGGTCATCGGCTCGGGCGGCAGGGAGCACGCGATCGCGTGGCGCCTCGCGCAAAGCCCGCGCGTGCAGAAAGTCTTTGTCGCTCCGGGCAACGGCGGCACCGCCCGCGAGAACGGCCTCGCGAACGTGGCAATCTCGGAAATCGACAGGCTCGCCGAGTTCGCGCTCGCCGAAGGCATCCACCTCACGGTGGTCGGCCCGGAGGCGCCGCTCGCGGAAGGTGTCGTCGATCTGTTCCGTTCCAAGGGCTTGAGGATTTTCGGGCCAACGCGGGCCTGCGCCCGGCTGGAGAGCTCCAAGCAATTCGCCAAGGAATTCATGGTCCGCCACCGGATTCCCACCGCCGCCTTCGCGAGCTTCGACGAAGCGCGGGCCGCGCATGCTTACGTCGACGCGCGCGGCGCGCCCATCGTCGTCAAGGCCGACGGGCTCGCCGCCGGAAAGGGCGTGATCGTCGCCGCGAGCGGCGACGAAGCCCATCGCGCGATCGATCAGATTCTGGTCGAGCGGTCCATGGGTGCGGCCGGCAGCCGCGTTGTGATCGAGGAGTTTCTCGAAGGGGAGGAGGCGAGTTTTATCGTTCTCGCCGACGGCGAGCGCGTGCTGCCGCTCGCGACGAGCCAGGACCACAAGCGATTGAAGGACGGAGACCAAGGGCCCAATACCGGCGGCATGGGCGCGTATTCGCCCGCTCCGGTCGTCACCCCGGAGCTGCACGCTCGCGTCGTGCGCGAAATCATCCAGCCGGTGCTCGCCGGAATGGCCGAAGAAGGCCACCGCTACATCGGCTTCCTTTACGCGGGCCTCATGATCGACCGCGCCGGTAATGCCCGCGTTCTGGAATTCAACTGCCGGCTCGGCGACCCGGAGACGCAGCCGATCCTGTTGCGACTGAAAAGCGATCTGTTCGACCTGATCGAGCGCGCAGTGGAGGGCGGGCTGGCACGGCTCGAGGCGGAGTGGGACCGGCGGGCGGCGCTCGGGGTCGTGCTCGCCGCCGCGCGCTATCCCGACGCGCCGAAAAAAGGCGACGCCATCACCGGGCTTCCTGCGCCCGGTGAGGACCTTCGCGTGTTCCATTCGGGCACGGCCCTCAAGGACGGAGCGCTCGTCACGAACGGCGGGCGGGTGCTGTGCGTGACCGCCTTGGGGGATTCGATCAAGGCGGCGCAGCGTCGCGCCTACGAGGCCGCGGAGCGCATTCGCTTCGACGGCATGCAATACAGGCGCGACATAGGCTTTCGCGCAGCCAAGAGATGAACTCGATCGCCGTAAGCGACTACCTCGTCGACCTCCAGACCCGCATCGTCGCGGAGCTGGAGCGCGTCGACGGCCACTCCTTTCGAAGCGACCGCTGGCAGCGCAGCGAAGGCGGAGGCGGCGAGAGCCGCATTGTCGAGGACGGGGGCGTGTTCGAGCGCGGCGGGGTGAATTTCTCCCGCGTGCAAGGCGATCGGCTGCCTGCGTCCGCGACCGCGGCACGCGAGGAGCTCGCCGGGCGCGCCTTCGAGGCCATGGGCGTATCGCTGGTGCTGCACCCGCGCAATCCCTTCGTGCCTACCGTACACATGAACGTACGCTTCCTCGTCGCGACCAAGTCCGGAAGCGATCCGGCGTGGTGGTTCGGCGGCGGAATGGATCTCACGCCCTATTACGGCTTCGAGGAGGACGCGCGCCACTTCCACTCCGAATGCCGGAATGCGCTGACATCCTTCGGACCGGATATCTACCCCCGCTTCAAGCGCTGGTGCGACGAATACTTTTATCTCAGGCACCGCGGCGAGCCGCGAGGCATCGGCGGAATTTTTTTCGACGACCTGAACGAAGGCGGCTTCGAGCGATGTTTCGGATTGGCGCGCAGCGTCGGCGATCATTTTCTGCCGGCGTACCTCCCCGTCCTGGAACGCCGCAGTAATCTTCCGTACGGGGAGCGCGAGCGGAATTTTCAGGCATACCGCCGGGGACGTTACGTCGAATTCAATCTCGTCTATGATCGCGGCACGCTGTTCGGGCTGCAATCGGGCGGGCGCACGGAGTCGATACTGATGTCGCTGCCGCCCGTCGTGAGATGGCGCTACGACTGGAAGCCGGATCCCTCCAGCGAAGAGGAAAGGCTCTACCGGGACTTCCTGCGGCCCAGAGACTGGCTCGGTGAACAACGCTAACGGAGAGAAGACGCATGGAGACTCGCAAGCTTGGAAAAAACGGACCCGAAGTCCCCGCGCTGGGTCTGGGTTGCATGGGAATGACCGGGATCTACGGCGAGCCGAACGAGCCCGAGTCGATCGCGACCATCCACCGTGCCATCGATCTGGGCATGAACCTGATCGTGACCTCGGACGCTTACGGAGCGGGAACCAACGAGGAGCTGGTGGGGCGCGCGCTCAAGGGCAGGCGCAATCGCGTGCTGCTCGCGACGAAGTTCGGCAACCTCGGCCTCTCCGGCTTCAAGCCGCCCGAAGGACTCTCGGCGGGCCACCCCGGCTATGTGCCGCTGGCCTGCGAGGCGTCGCTGAAGCGCCTCGGAGTCGACGTGATCGACATCTACGGCCTGCATCGCGTCGATCCCAAGGTGCCGATCGAGGACACCGTAGGCGCAATGAAAAAGCTCGTCGACCAGGGCAAGGTGCGCTACCTCGCGCTCTCGGAGGCGGGAGCGCAGACTTTGCGGCGCGCGCACAAAGTGCATCCGCTCGCGGCCCTGGAAACCGAGTACTCGCTGTGGTCCCGCGACGTCGAGAAGGAGATCCTCCCCGCGTGTCGCGAGCTCGGAATCGCCTTCATGGCCTATTCGCCGCTCGGCCGCGGGTTCCTCACCGCGACGATCAAGACGCTGGACGCGCTGCAGGCGAAGGACAGAAGACGCGATCATCCGCGCTTCAATCCCGACAACCTCAGGCGCAACGTCGGGCTGCTGCAGCCCCTGGAATCGATAGCGGCCGCCCACAAGGTCAAGCCGGCGCAGGTCGCGCTCGCCTGGGTGCTGGCCCAAGGGCGCGAGGTCGTCCCCATTCCGGGAACGAAGCGGCGCGCCTACCTGGAGGAGAACGCCGCGGCTGCCGGCATCACCTTGAGCGCGACCGAGATCGCACAGCTCGCGAAGGCGTTTGCGCTCGGAGTCGCCTCGGGAACCCGCTATCCGGAGAAGCAGCTCGCGGGACTGGGGATATGAAGCCGGGCGCTCAAGCCGGCGCTTCCTGCGCCAGGTCCGCGCTCGCGCGGAAATGACGACCCGCCTCCTCCGATCGCCCCAGCCGCTCGAAGAGTCTGGCAAGCGCGATATGCGCCGCCTGCGTCGGCTGAGTCGCGAGGCTCGCCTCGAGATAGCTCTGCGCTTTTCCCCAAAGCTCGCGCTGAACGCATAGCCGGCCGAGCGTCAGCAGGAGCTCGGCTTCGCCCGGGCGCGCTCTCAGCCACTTTTCCGCCCGCTCGAGGCGCTCGAGCGCGTCCTCGTCCACGCATTCTCCGTAAAGAACCGCGAGCGTTCCGTCCCAGTTCCGCTCGAGCGCTTCCTCGATGATGCGATGCGCCCTGCGGCAGTCCCCGAGCTGCATGAAGGCGCGCGCCGCGGTTGTAGCTATCCGGGGACGAACGCGCTCGGCGCGCGGAGTGCTCTCCCATTGCCTGGCGAGACCTTCCCGGTCGAACGGCTTCCGCGTCAGCAGCGCGACGTATGCGTTGACGCGCACGCTGTCGAGAGCTTCGGGAGGCATGGCATCGTGTTTCTCCAGGGAATTCGCGATGCGAAGCACTTCATCCCAGTTCGCCATGCCCTGCTCCGCGCGCAACATCAGGAAGAGCGCCGCGACGTGCCGGGGACCGCTTGCATGGAGCTCATGCAGGACCGCGCGCGCCTCGTCGAAGTGCCGCTCCTCGAGGAGAAGCTCCGCCTTGGTCATCAGCTGCGCGACGCGCCACTCGGCGTCGCCCTGCTTGGACCGCTCGAGCCACTGATCGCGCCGGCCGAATTCGCGCAGCCTGTGCGCCGCGCGCGCGCCGAGAAGACCCGCGAAACCGGGCGCCGCGCCGAGATCGATCGCCTTCGAGGCGAGCTTCTCCGCCCTCACGAACCTGCCTTCGAACAGCGCCTGGATCGCTCCCAGCGAAGCCGCGTTTCCGGTCTCGGCTCGGCGGCGCTTGCGAAACGCACGAACGTGCGAGGGAAGCCTCAGGGTGTGCCATGCCGCTCTCACGATGAAGTAGCCGAGCGCAAACACGACGACTAGAAGGACGGCGAGGAAATTCAGCGATATCTCCACGCGCCACGGATGCAGCACGAAGAGCGCGTAGCCGCCGTTGCCCCGCATCGCGAGCGAAAGCGCGACTGCCAGGGCCGCAATGACGAACAGCCAGAGCAGCCCCCTCATCGCAGCGCGCGCTCGCGCGGCGCCTTGTATGAGCGCAACGCCGCGAGACTTTCGTTCATTGTCGGGAACAAGGGCCCCAGGCCGGCGGAGCCGAGCTGTTTCAGGCTCCCCGCCATCGCCGCCGCGGTGCGGGAGCGCGTGTCGAAGTAGCGCTCGAGCCAGCCCACCGCGATCTTCAGGTCGGCCCGGTACGCCGCCTCGTCCCGCGCCAGGAGAGCGAGCCGCGCGTTGAGCAGGCGAAGCTTCAGGTTCTCACGAAGAAAGAATGCCTGCGAAGGGCTGATCAACGCGGAATCGGAGCCGTCAACGCTCTGGATTCTCACCAGCTGCCTGAGCTCGTCGCGCAATTCCGCGAGCAGCCTTTCCCACATTCCCTCGGGCGCAGCCTTGGCCGCGGTCACCGGCTGCGGGCGCATGTCCTGCGCGAGCTCCAGGGAATCCACCCCCGCGATCATCTCATCGAGCTTCGCCGCGAGCGCCGGAACGTCGAGGCCTGACGCCCCTTTCAGGCGCTCGATGTCGCGGGCGAAAGCCTTGCGCAAGGGCAGGAACTGAGGGCGCCCCAAGCGCGCGACGCGCGCGTCGGCGGTTTGGAGGGCAGCCAGGGCCGAGAGCACGTTGCCGACGAGCTGGAGTTGCTGCGAGGCGATGGTCAGGACTTGCTCGATTTCGGCGATCACTAACTCGTCGTGGCTGCGCGAAAGGTCCTGATAGAGCGCTTCCAGGCTGGCTTGATGATTCTGGTATTCGGTGATCCTGACGTCGAGCTGCGCGACCTTCGCCAGCGCCTCGCGCATCGCCTCTTGCGCCTGTCTGGCGCTCAAGCGCGCGTCGCGGCTGTCGGCTTCGCTGTCGCGCAAGCGTTGTGTCATCTCCTCGCGCAGCGCACTGACCCGCCCCTGGCTGTCGTACCAGAGCCACGCGAAGGCGAGCGAGACCAGCGCGAGCCCGATCACCCAGGGCGAAACGAGTCTTCCTTTGCGCCCGGAGGCCTGCTGAGTTTCGGTGGTGGGCGTAGCGCTGTCTTCCATGTGCCTGGCCGATCGCTGATCTGAAGCGGTCATACTCTAGCAAAAAAAGCCGTCATCTCCGCTACGGTGCGGTCATCGCCCGGCCCGGTGACGACGATCTCGCGAACGCCGAGCTTGTGGGCGGCGAGTTCTATGCGCGGGTGCGGCACGAACACGGCGGTTGCGCGCAGGTACCCGCCGCCGGTCGGCCCGAGCATTTCGAAGAAATTCGCAAGGCCCTCCGCGCTGGTGATCGAAACCGCCTCGACCCCGCCGGCCTGCCAACGGGCGAGTAGGCCGCTAGCGTCGGCGGCGGGCCGCGCGCGGCGATAGCATTCCGCGTACTCGACGCGAGCTCCGCGGGCCTCGAGCTCTCGCCGCAGCCAGTCGCGGCCGCCCTGCCCTCGAAAGACGACGACCGAGCGCCCGCGCAAGTCGCGCAGCTCGGGAAGCGCGGCGAGCGCCTCGCTGTCTGCCCCGCCCGAGGGCGATATCACTTCACCGAATCCGTGCTCACCGAGCGTCTCGGCCGTGCCCGTCCCCACCGCGGCCACACGCAGGTTCTCGGGCCAGGCCCGTTTCGCGCTCACCAAGCCGTGTCCGCGCAGGACCGCAGTCGGGCTGATGAAAATCGCGAGGTCAAACATCTCGAGGCGCTCGATCACGCCGGAAAGAGCGTCCGCACTCGTCGGAGGCGCGATCTCGATCGTAGGGAAGAGGATAGCGTTTCCGCCCGCGGCGCGGATCCGCCCGGCGAGCCCTTCGGCGTGCTCCCGCGGGCGGGTGATCACGACGCCGCGCCCCGAAAGCGGCCCCGCGCTCATGACAGGGAGGCGAGAATGGCGTCGGCACCCAGGGCCCGCAGGGTCGCGGCGAGCCTTTCGCCCAGTTCGTCCGGCGCCGCCACCGGACCGCTCAATTCCGCGCGCACGACTTTGCTTCCGTCGGGTTTCGCGACCAGCCCGCGCAAGCGGATCTCCCGTCCGTTTGCCACCGCGTAAGCGGCGAGCGGAAGCTGGCAGTCGCCCGAAAGCGCGCGACTGAGCGCGCGCTCGGCACGCACGCACGCCGAAGCGGCGAAATCGTCGAGCGGCGCGAGCAGCCGGCGCAGAACGTCCCGGTCCTCGCGGCACTCGATCGCGAGCGCGCCCTGGCCCGGCGCGGGCAAGCTGTGCTCGGGCTCGAGCATCGCGCGAATCCGCGTCGCGAGACCCAGCCTCTTCAGGCCGGCGGCGGCGAGAACGATGGCCTGGCATTCGCCTCGATCGAGCTTCGCGAGGCGCGTGTCGAGGTTGCCGCGAAGCGGCTTCACCTGCAGCGCCGGATGGCGCTCGCGGAGCTGCGCCTCACGCCGCAGGCTGGAAGTGCCGACGACGCTTCCCGAAGGCAACCCCTCGAGAGTCGCGCTCGAGTTCGAAACCAGGCAGTCGCGAGGATCTTCTCTGGGAGGGATGGCCGCGAGGCAAAACCCTTGCGGCAGGCGCATCGGGACGTCCTTCGCGGAATGCACGGCGATGTCGGCCCGCCCGTCCTCCAGCGCGGTCTCGAGCTCCTTCACGAAAAGGCCTTTCCCGCCGACCTCGGCGAGCGGCCTATCGAGGATCCGGTCACCGCGTGTCGTGATGCCGAGGATGTCTACCTCGCAGCGCGGATGCAGGCGCTTGAGCTCGCGCGCAACGTGCTCGGACTGCCACATCGCGAGACGGCTCCTGCGCGACGCAATGACGATCCGCTCGGATCCGCGTTTCACGGCTAACCCTGGCCCGCGAGCGCTTTGACTTGAGCCCACTGCCTGCGGCTCACCGGCAGGCGCTCATCAAGGCCCTCCAGCCGCACCGACCACCCCGCGTCACCCTCGGTCTCGGTCCCGCGCTCGAATCCGCGTATCAAGCGCCGCGCGACCAGGCAATTGCGATGGATGCGCACGAATACGCCGCCGAATTCCTGCTCGATCTGACTCAGCGATTCCTCGACAAGATGCTCTCGGTCATGAGTGCGCAAGGTGACGTACTTGAGCTCCGCCCGGAGGTAGATCACGTCGGACACGCGGACCAGGGTCACGCGCCCGCGCTCGGCGACGCTGAAGTGGCGCCGCGGAGCCGGATCGATGCCCTCGAGGACGCCGCGCTCGAGCCGGGCTCCGCTTGCGGCCTTCCTCAGGGCCGCGAGCAGTCGCGCGGAGCGCACGGGCTTGGTCAGGTAATCCAGGGCGTTCACCTCGAACGCCTCGACCGCGTACTGGTCGTGGGCGGTGACGAAGATAACCGCGGGCGGACGCTCGAGGACCTGCAAATGCCTGGCGAACTCTATCCCGCTCATCTCGGGCATGTGGATGTCGACGAGCACGACTTGTGCCCCAGACGCGGTGACCATCCGCAAGCCTTCGACGCCGTTCGCCGCCTCGCCCGCCACCGAATGCGGCAGCTCAGCCCGGCAATCCTCCAGAAGCTCCCGCAGGCGGCTGCGCGCCGGCTCCTCGTCGTCGACGATGAGCACCCGGATCGGACTCATAGGCTGGTGCGATAGGGCATCGCGATGTCGATCTCGTAGCGGCCGCCGGCGATCCGGGTGTTCAAGCTCGCCTCGACGTCGAAGTGAAGCTGCAAGCGCTCGCGGATGTTGGCGAGCGCCATATGATTCCCCTGGCGGTGCTGATAGTCCGCGTGGTAAGGATTGCTGAGCTGCAGCCACAGGCGGTCCTTGCGCCGCTCGATGCGCACCTCGATCAATCCGGGGGCGATTCCCGGCTCGATGCCGTGGTAGACCGCGTTCTCGACGAGCGGCTGGAGGACCATCGGCGGCACGAGCGCCTGGTCGGCGGTGGGATCGAGCCGCCAGTCGACGCGGAGGCGCTCACCGAGGCGCAGCTGCTCGAGGTTGAGATATTGCCGGCACAGCGAAAGCTCGTCGCTCAACGCAATGAGCCGGCGGTTGTCCGCCATCACCGTGCGGAACAGCTCGGCCAGATCTTCCAGCGCGCCCTCGGCGCGTTTCGGGTCCTTGCGGATCAGCGAAAGCACGGCGTTCAGGCAGTTGAACAGGAAATGCGGCCGGATGCGCGCCTGGAGCGCCTGGAGGCGCGCCTCGGAGATCGCGGGCGAAAACGCCCGGTTGCGGAGATGGAAATACCAGGCGACGATTCCGGTCCCGAGCGCCGCGCAGATCAGGCTCCAGGCGAGCTCGCGCCAGCTACCGCTCCCTCCGAGCAAGGATTGAAGCGGGAAGAGCGCCGCGGTCGCCGCGACGACGATCGCGAACACCGCGAGCAGGCCGTGGAGGTACGCGAGCCGCTCGAGCAGCGTGGACCCTGCATAGAGAACGAGCACCACAACGAGCAACACGGGCTCCAGCGAGCCCGCGATCTCGGTCGCTCTTGCGGCGAATTCTCCGACCTCGCGCGAGCGCGCCAGGGCGACAAGGAGCGCGAGCACATTGACCGAAAGCAGGATGCGCGAGATCACGCCCAGGTTGCGGAAATCCGGCAGGGCGTCGGGCAGATGGTTTTGCCGTATACTTTGCACTTTTGTGTGGACGAAAAAGCCCAAGCGTGCGGCGCTGAAGCGCGCGCTTGTGACTTCGGCATTTTACAGTCAACCATGGGAGCGAAGCCCAAGCCCGGCAAGAAGCTCTGGTCAGGGCGGTTCGCCGAGCCGGTATCCGAGCTCGTCAAGCGCTACACCACCTCGGTCGCGTTCGATCGGCGCCTTGCGTTCCACGACATCCGGGCTTCGCTCGCGCACGCGCGCATGCTGCGCGCCGCGGGTATTCTGGCCGGAGCCGATCTGAAGGCGATCGAGCGCGGCCTTTCCAGGATCTCGAGAGAAATCGAGGCTGGACGCTTCCGCTGGTCAGCGGAGGCCGAGGACGTACACATGAATATCGAGCGGCGGCTCATAACGCTCGTCGGAGAGGCCGGCAAGCGCCTGCACACCGCCCGGTCGCGCAACGATCAGGTCGTGACCGATCTTCGTCTGTGGCTGCGCGACGCAATCGACGACATTACGGCCCTCGTGCGAAAGGTTCAGAGGGCTCTCATCGACCAGGCGGAAGCGCATGCCGCAACCGTGATGCCCGGGTACACGCACCTGCAGGTCGCCCAGCCGGTGACTTTCGGTCACCATCTGCTCGCGTACTTCGAGATGCTCGAGCGCGACCGCTCCCGCCTCGCCGATTGCCGCCGGCGGGTGAACCGCCTTCCGCTGGGAGCCGCGGCGCTCGCCGGAACCTCGTTCCCCATCGACCGCGCACGCGTCGCGCGCGAGCTGGGCTTCGAAGGCGTGAGCGAGAACTCGCTCGATGCGGTTTCCGATCGCGATTTCGCGATCGAGTTCTGCGCATGTGCGGCGCTCGCGATGATTCATCTCTCGCGCCTGTCCGAGGAGCTGATCCTGTGGGCCAATCCCCGCTTCGGCTTCGTGACGCTGCCCGATCGCTTCTGCACGGGCTCGTCGATCATGCCGCAGAAGAAAAATCCGGACGTCGCGGAGCTCGCGCGCGGGAAGACCGGCAGGGTCGCCGGCGACCTGGTCGCTCTGCTCACGCTGATGAAAGGGCAGGCGCTCGCGTACAACAAGGACAACCAGGAGGACAAGGAGCCGCTCTTCGACGCGGCCGACACCTTGCGCGATACGCTCTCCGTGTACGCCGAGCTGATAGCGGGCATGGGCGTCAACGCGCCGGCGATGCGCGCCGCCGCGCAGGAAGGGTTCGCGACCGCGACGGACCTGGCGGACTACCTGGTGAAGAAAGGTCTCGCGTTTCGCGACGCCCACGAGGCTGCCGCTCGCGCGGTGCGCTTCGCCGAGGAGTCGGGACGGGCGCTCGAGCAGCTGCCCATCGCCGACCTGCGCCGCTTCTCCGCGAAAGTGGGAAGCGACGTCTACCGCGTGCTGACCCTCGAAGGCTCGGTCGCGAGCCGCTCGCACGTTGGCGGCACCGCGCCCTCGCGGGTCCGCACCGCGATCAAGCGCGCTCACGCGGCGCTTCGCCGCCCCTGATCTCCCCCGACCTTCTCGCCGCGCTGCAGACCTCGATCTCCGGCGTCGCGGGCCCGTTTCGCATCGAGCGTACGAAGCCTGCGGCGGGGGGCTGCATTCACCGCTGCTTTACGCTCGAGGGCGGCGGCCGCAGGTATTTCGCGAAGGTCAACGAGCGCGCGCAGCTCGACAACTTCGCGGCGGAGGCCGACGGCCTGGCGGCGCTCGGCGCCGCCGGCGCCCGGGTCCCGGCTCCCTTGTGCCGGGGAGAAGGGAGCACGCAGGCTTTTCTCGTCCTCGAATACCTCGAAATGCGGGCAAGCGGCGACTACGTTGCGCTCGGGCGCGCGCTCGCCCAGGTGCACTCCGCGCGCGGAGAATTCTTCGGCTGGCGGCGCGACAACTACATCGGTAGAACGCCGCAGCTCAACCGGCGCTCGCTTTCCTGGAGCGATTTCTGGCGGAACTCGCGGCTGATGCCTCAGCTCGAGCTGGGCAGGAAGAACGGCCTCGGCGCGAGTCTGCTGAAGAAGGGCGAGCGTCTCCTCGAGGCCGCGCCTCGCCTCCTTTCGGGCCACGCTCCTCCGCCGTCGCTCCTGCACGGCGATCTGTGGAGCGGGAATGCCGCCTTCCTTGGGGAGGGGACGCCGGTACTCTTCGACCCGGCCGTCTATTGGGGAGACCGCGAGGCGGACCTGGCGATGATGGAGCTGTTCGGCGGATTCCCGCCGGACTTCTACTCCGGTTACTCGGAGATCGCGCCCTTAGACAGCGGCTACGCGATGCGAAAAACGCTGTACAACCTCTACCACGTGCTCAACCACGCGAACCTCTTCGGCGGGAGCTACGCGGCGCAGGCCGAGCGGATGATCGACCTCCTCCTCGCGGAGGCGCGGTAGAGATTCGCGGCTACGAAGCCGCTTTTTCTTCGGCGAGGAGCTTCTGCAATTCCCCGGATTGATACATCTCGCGCATGATGTCGGAGCCGCCCACGAACTCGCCGTTGACGTAGAGCTGAGGGATCGTCGGCCAATTGGCGTACTCCTTGATGCCCTGGCGGACATCCGGATCCTCGAGCACGTTCACCGTGAAGAGATCCGTCACGCCGCAAGCGTTCAGGATCTGGACTGCGTTCGCGGAAAAGCCGCACTGCGGAAACTGCGGGGTGCCCTTCATGTAGAGCACGACCGGGTGACCTGTCACCTGCTGCTTGATGCGCTCCTGCACGCTCATGTCTGTCCTCGAATAGCCTATGAAATCTCTCGGGTATTCTACTCGATCCCGACGTCTAGCGCTTCAGCATGCCGGTCTCTTCCGCGAGCTGGCGCGCGACTTTTTCGGCACCTTGTTTGAGATAGGTGGTGTTGTCCTTTTGCACTAGAAGCTGGAACGCTCCGTGGCCGACTTCCTTCGCGCCCGGAAACTCGAAAAGCTGACCTACCAGCTGCAGGTTTGCGCCGCTGCCTCCGTAGCTCACCGCGGTCGGCGCCCAAATCACGTACAGGTAGTCGACTCCCAAGGCGCGTTGCAGCGCGGTGAGTTTCTGCTTGTCGGTCAGGCCCCAGTCCACGTCGATTGCGAAATACGCCGATCGGTACGGACCTTTGATCAGCTGCGGATAGGGCTTCACAGCCTGGGCGACCTGCGCGTGCGGCACGATCTGATAGCGGCTTTGCTTGCGAAGCTCGTCTGCGACCAGAGCGGCAACCGCGACGTTCGCCTCCTCGGGCACGCCCGCAAGCACGGCCAAGCTCCGCCCTTTGGACTTGAAATTGCTATCGAGCACGTTGAACGCATTGAAACAACCGCTCACCGCGAGCGCGAGCCCGACCGCGAGCACGGCGCGAAGGCCCATACCGTTCCGCATGATCATCGCCCTCATTTCTTCGATTTGGTGACGTCGATCATTTCATCGACGATAGCCTCGGCCGACATCTCGATCGCATCCACGATGTAATAGTCCTTGGGCCGGAACAGCGCGAGGAGCGACGTCGACGATCCTTTCACCATGCGCGTCGACGCGACCACGCGACCGCCCGGGTACGCGATCATGTTGCCGGCCGGATAGACGTAATACGTCGTCCCGCTGTTCCCGCCGGACACTACGACCATCCGGGGAATCCACACCACGTACAGGTAGTCGACCTTGAGGCGCGCCTGCAGCGCGTCGAGCTTGGCCTTCTCCGATGGTACGAACCAGACGACCTTCTCGTCGTCTTCCTTGATCTCGTCGGCCTTCTTGATCCCGATCGCCGAAGGGTAACCCGGCGCGCGCTTGCCGATCTCCTCCTGGGACAGCACCCGAAAGGTCGTCCGGTCGGCGAGCTGTTTGGTCACGAATTGCGCAAGCTTGACGTCGCCGTCCCTGTGGCTGCCGCTGACGACCGCGATCGACGCCGGTTTGATGGACCGCTTGTCGTCGATCGGATTGAACGGCTTGTAGACCACGCCGCCGCAAGCGGCGAGCCCCGCGGTCAAGACGATGACGAGGACTGTGGTGAACCGCCGCCTCAACCTTGCGGTCATGGCTCCTCCTGTTTTCTTATCCCTCGTCTTCGATTTTGTCTAAGTGTCCTTGAGGTGTCAAACGAATTCAGGTGCCGCGCCAGCGGCCCGCGCACACGCGCGGAACACGGGCGAGATCTTCGAAGTCTTCGACATCCGCATAACCGTGCCCGCGGAATATCTCGATACAACGTTCCATTTGATCGTATCCGTGTTCCAGCAAGAGCCACCCGCCCACCTGGAGCCGCTCTCGCGCGCGCGCGGCGATCACGCGGATGCAATCGAGCCCGTCGACGCCGCCGACCAGCGCGAGGCGCGGCTCGAAGCGCACGTCGCCCTGCTCCAGATGAGCGTCAGCGGCGGCGACGTAAGGCGGATTGGAGACGATGAGGTCGAACGGCGCCGGTCCGATCGACTCGAACCAGTCGCTGCGCGCGACCTCGATCTCGACTCCGTGCTCGTGCGCGTTGCAGCATGCGATGGCGAGGGCGGCCTCCGAAACGTCCGTCGCGACGATCTTCAGCTCTGGCCTGTACGTCGCAAGAGCGAGCGCGATCGCGCCGCTCCCCGTCCCGAGCTCGAGCACTCGCGCGGACCGCCCAGCGGGGAGGCGCTCGAGCGCCAGCTCGACGAGCCGCTCGGTTTCCGTACGCGGAATCAGCACGTCGGAGGTCACGTGCAGCGTGAGGCCGTAGAACTCCCGCCGGCCGATGATGTATGAGACCGGCTCGCCCGAGCGCCGCCGGGAGAACGCGGCCCGCGCCGAACGCGACCTGGAGGAATCCACCGCCTCTTCGCCGTGGGCGAGCAGATGGATGCGCTCGCAGCCCAGGACGTTTCGAAGCAATAGCTCGGCCTCCGGGCGCGGGAGGTCCGAGCCGCGCAGCAAGCTTTCGATCGTCGTGCGGGCCTCGACCGTGTCCACGGTCAGCGCTCCTCGGCAAACGCCGCGAGCTGCTCGGCCTGCAGCTCGGCTTGCAGCGCCTGCGTCAGCTGCGAGAGGTCGCCGTCCATGATGTCGTTGATCTTGTAGAGCGTGAGCCCGATGCGGTGGTCTGTGACTCTCCCCTGGGGAAAATTGTAGGTGCGGATGCGCTCGGAGCGGTCGCCCGAGCCGATGAGCGATTTGCGCGTGGCGGCCTCCTTGGCCTGCTGCTCGCGCGTCTGCTTGTCCTTTATGCGCGCAGCCAGAACCGCGAGCGCTTTTTCCTTGTTCTTGTGTTGCGAGCGCGCGTCCTGGCATTCCACCACGATGCCGGTCGGGAGGTGGGTGATCCGCACCGCCGAGTCGGTCTTGTTGACATGCTGGCCGCCGGCGCCCGAAGCGCGGAACGTGTCGATGCGGAGCTCGGCCGCGTTCAGCACCACGTCGCCGATCGCGTCGGCCTCCGGAAGCACGGCGACCGTGCACGCGGAAGTGTGGATGCGCCCTTGTGTCTCCGTTTCCGGAACCCGCTGGACACGGTGGCCGCCGGACTCGAACTTGAGCTTGGAGTAGGCGCCCTGCCCGATGATTCGGACGATGATCTCCTTGTATCCCCCGACTTCGCCCGGGGATTCGGATATGACTTCCACCTGCCAGCCCTGGCGTTCCGCGTAGCGCGCGTACATGCGGTAGAGATCGCCCGCAAAAAGCGCCGACTCGTCCCCACCCGTTCCGGCACGGATCTCCAGGAAGATGTTGCGCTCGTCGTTGGGGTCCTTGGGCAGCAGGAGCTTCTGCAATTCCGATTCGAGCGCCGCGAGGCGTTCGCGGCCGACCTTGATCTCGCTTTCCGCGTAGCTCTTTACCTCCGGGTCGGCGAGGAGCTCCTGCGCCTCGGCGACGTGCTGCTCTGTGTCGCGGTACTTGTTGAAAAGCTCGACGATCGGCCCCAGCTCGGCGTGCTCGCGCGACAGCTTGCGGAACTGCTCCAGGTCGCGCGTCGCGTTCTCCGAGGAGAGCAGCGCGTTGATGTCGCTGAGCCGCTGGCGGGCCTGATCGAGCTTGGCCGCGATGCTGGTCTTCATCGACTCACGAGCAGGCGCTCGCGTCAGTCGCGCGCGCGAAGGCGATATAGACGTGCAACGAGCGCCTTGAGCGACTGGTCTCCCTCGCCGCCTTGGTTGAGCGCCTCGGTAGGAGCGTGCATCAGCTTGTTGGTGAGGCCGTGCGAGAGCGCCTCGAGTACCGTCTTGGGATCGTCTCCGCGCGCGAGCATCTTCACCGCGCGCTCGACCTCGCGGGAGCGTGCTTCCTCGGCCGAGTCGCGCAGCTGCCGGATGAGCGGCACTATCTCGCGGGTTTTCATCCAATGCAGGAAGGACCCGACCTGCGACTCGATGATCGCTTCCGCCTGGGCCACCGCCGATTGACGCGCATCGATCCCTTCGCGCACGGTGGCGGCGAGGTCGTCGATCGTGTAGAGGAACACGTCGTCCATCCCGGCCACTTCGGCCTCGATGTCGCGGGGCACTGCCAAATCGACCATGAATATGGGACGGTGGCGGCGGGCGCGGACGGTACGCTCCATCGTTCCCTTGCCTATGATCGGCAGCGAGCTCGCGGTACAGGACACGACGATGTCGAATTCGGGCAAGCGCTCAGGGAGATCGCGCAGCTCGACCGATTCCGCGTTGAAGCGACGCGCGAGCGACTCCGCCCGGTCGAGCGTTCGGTTCGCGACCGCCATGGCGCGCGGCTGCTGCGCGGCGAAATGAGTGGCGCAGAGCTCGATCATCTCTCCCGCCCCGATCAGCAGCACCTTCTGCTCGGCAAGGCTGGGAAATATCCGGCCGGCGAGCTTCACCGCCGCGGCGGCCATCGAGACGACGTTCGCGCCGATGCCGGTATTGCTGCGCACTTCCTTCGCAACCGCGAATGAGCGCTGGAAGAGCTTGTTGAGGAGCATTCCCAGCGTGCCGGCCGACTCGGCGACCCGGACCGCCTCCTTCATCTGGCCGAGGATCTGCGGCTCGCCGACGACCATGGAATCGAGGCCGGATGCGACCCGGAATGCGTGCCGAACGGCTTCTCCTTGAGGCAGCGTGTAGAGATAGGGTTTGAGCTCCTGAGGCTGGACTCGGTGGTAGCCCGCGAGCCACTCGAACGCGGCCTGCGGCTCACCGAGCGCGCAGTACAGCTCGGTGCGATTGCAGGTCGAGAGGATCGCCGCCTCTTTGACCGGTTCGTGCCGAGTCAGCTCGGCCAGGGCGGAACGAAGGCGTTCGGTGTCGAACGCCACGCGTTCGCGGATGGCGAGCGGAGCGGTCTGGTGGTTCAGTCCCAGCGTGAAGAGCTGCATGGCGGATGGGCTTGCGTAAGCCGTCATTATAGACCAGCAATTCTGTCGGGCCGCAGCGCCCAGCCGCGCCGGATCGAGCTACTTCAGGCGCGCCGCGGCTTCCCGAACGAGACTCAAATCCGCGTGCTTCTCGACATCGACGCCGGATTTGATGAAACCGAGCTCCTGCTGCAGCTTGATGTTTCTCTGCAAGGCCCGGAGATTCGGCATGAGATTGCGATCGCGATAGTAATCCCCGTCCTGCGCAGCCTTCACGAACAGCCAACTCTCGAACGATTGCGACGGCCGCTTGCTCACCCTGGCTGCGATTTGGACCGCTTCCTTGTGATTCTTCGGGCGCGTCCACCAGCGCGCGGCCCGCAGCGCGTCCTCCATGAGATCCACGAGGGCGGCGCGGTTATTGCGGATGAAGTCCTCACGCGCCGCCCAGAGAACCATTTGGGTCCTGCCGACGATTTGTCTCTGGGTGAACAGGACTCGCGTCTTCCCGCGGAGATCGGGATCGCGTGTAAACGGCACCACTGCGGGGATGAGATCGACTTTCTTCTCGACGAGCATCGCCTTCATGTTGGGAAAAGCCGCCTGCAAGAAGCTCACATCCTTCCTGTCGTCGAGGCCGTTTTTCCTCAATGCCGCCCGCATCACGATATCGACGGCGCTGCCGGGCGCATTGGTCGCAAGGACCCTGCCCTTCAGATCGTGTATCGAACCGATCGGGCTGTCCGCGAGCACCATGAATTCACCCGTGTAATAGCCGTCCACTCCATCCTGGAATTCGTCGGCGATGATCCGCAGATCGTCGACCCCGGGCTTTTGCAGCGCCGAAGCAAAGTTGGGGAAAGCGAGGGTCGCGATCTCGAGTTCGCCCTTAGCCATTGCCGCGAGCATCGGGGGCGTCCCCGAGAAGCGTACCGCTTGGAAGGTATACGACTTTCCTGCGTGGCGCGCGAGACCGGGCTTCTCGAACATGATGGACGGCCAGTTGGCGACCGGAACGATCCATGCCACGCGGATCCTCGCCGGGTCGGCTCGCGCGACAACTGCGAAGAGCACCAGGGCGACGCCAGCGACCGCTTTCAATACTAGCGCCGGAAATGTGGTGGCCAAGGGCGGAATCGAACCACCGACACAAGGATTTTCAGTCCTCTGCTCTACCAACTGAGCTACTTGGCCGCGCCGGTGCGTCCGGGAAACCCGAGCGCGCGGAAAAAGAAAGCGCGAATTATAAGGGTAGGCCGAAAAAAAAGCCCGCCTCGCGGCGGGCTTTTCATCCACCTGTGTGAGCGCGGTAATACGTAGGCAGCTAGGCTCTCGCTTTCTCCGGTTCCCAGATGCTCATCTTACGGGTCTCCGGCATCAGGAAGAGGGCGAGCACGAAGCACACCGCGGGCACCGCGATCGGATAGATCAGCGCGTAGGCGAGACTGCCGGTGGCCGCGAAGGCCGCCGAGGTGATGAACGGCACCAGCCCGCCGCCCCAGCCATTGCCGATGTGATACGGAACGGACACGGAGGTGTAGCGGATTCTCCCGGGGAAGTATTCGGCGAGGAACGCCCCGATCGGCCCGTACACCATTCCCACGTAAGACACGAGAATGAAAATGATGAAAACTGCGACCGGATAGTTGACGGCGCCGGGCTTGGTGACCGTTCCCAGCCACGAATACAGCGGATAGTAGGTGACCGCCGCCAGCAGGAAGCCTCCCAGGATCACCGGCTTGCGGCCGATAATGTCGGACAGCCAGCCGAAGAAGATCAAGGTCGGGGATGCAAGCAGCAACGCGGCTCCGACGATGTAGGCCGTCGTCAGCGGGTCCAGCTTGGAAACCTGCTGCAGGTAGTACAAGGCCCAGAACTGCCCGCTGTACCAGACCACGCCTTCGCCGATCACCACGATGCTGGCGATCGCCACGAACTTGATGTTCGCGCTGAGGAAGGCCTCTTTCCAGGGATTCTTCGTCATCTGCCCCTTGGCCTTGATCTCCTGGAAGATCGGTGTCTCCTGGAGCTGCAGCCG
>Ga0307469_10000010_pt1 | contig 155205 bp, 154 predicted proteins | sample atmos_gasesAM2C__FD_203084 | JGI IMG/M metagenome (GOLD analysis project Ga0307469, IMG submission 203084) | Hardwood forest soil microbial communities from Morgan-Monroe State Forest, Indiana, United States - atmos_gasesAM2C_515 | ecosystem: Environmental > Terrestrial > Soil > Temperate... | reverse complement strand
GGACCCTGCACGAGCACGTGCGGTTCGACCGCAACGGGATCCTGTCGCAGGACTGGATGAGCTATCCGATCCTGACGATGCCGGACGTGCCCAGGGTCGAGACCGTGCTGATCGACCGGCCGAACGAGCGTGCGCTCGGTGCCGGCGAGGCCGCGCAAGGGCCGACGGCGGCCGCCATCGCCAATGCGTTCGCAGCCGCGACCGGCAGGCGCATCCGCGAGCTGCCGTTGACGCCAGAGCGGGTGAAGGCGGCCCTGGCGTAGCGGTTGATCGGAGGCTGGCACTGGGCAGATTTGGCACGGCCGCATATACTTTAGTGTGCGGGGATGTGATTCCGAAGTTTTAGTAATGTCACATGCGAAGGAGGATCCAATGGATTCGAAACGAAACAGCCGCAGGGAGCTCCTCAAAGCCGGCGCCGCGTTGGCCGGTGGAATCACGTTGGGCACAGGGGGTAAGGCCCAAGCGCAGCACGACCATCCGGTGACTCCAAGCAGCGAGAACGCCTATCCAATGATTCACGGCAGCAAGGAGCTGATCGAATACGGCCAGCGTTCCAAATACGTGACCTCGGTGCGCGTACAGCACCCCATCGGCGGCAGGCCGTCACCCGACGTGTTTGGCAAGGTGTTCCACGTGGCCACGCCGTTGCAGGATTCTGTCGGCGTGATCACGCCATCGTCGTTGCACTATATCGCGACGACCCGCGGCTCCTTCCTGCCGGACATCGATCCCAAGCAGCACACGCTGACGATACACGGCCTGGTGGATCGGCCCCTGACCCTCACCATGGACGAATTGAAGCGCTTCCCGTCTGTCACCCGGTTGCATTTCATCGAGTGTGCGGGTAACCGGCACAATGGGAAGCAAAAGACCGTGCAGGATACGCACGGGATGACAAGCTGTTCCGAATGGACCGGGGTGCTGCTGTCCACGCTGCTCAAGGAGTGCGGCCTGAAAGGCAGCGCGAAGTGGTTCGTCTCTGAAGGCGCCGAGGAAGTGAAGGGCGCATCGAGCATTCCCATCGAAAAAGGGATGGACGACTGCATCATCGCCTACGGCATGAACGGCGAGCCCCTGCGGCCGCAGCAGGGGTTTCCGGTGCGCATCATGGTTCCCGGATTCGAGGGCATCTACCACACCAAGTATCTGCGGCGCATCAAGGTCACCGACCGGTTTTACATGAACTACAACGAATTCGGGCATCTGCGTCCGGAGGACAAGGAGCTTGCGCTCGGCGAACAGATCGGGCCCAAGTCGGTCATCACGTACCCGTCCGGCACACAGCGGCTGCCTGGCCCCGGATTCTATGAGATCAGCGGGCTCGCCTGGTCCGGCGGCGGCGCCGTCAAGACCGTGGAAGTATCCACCGATGGCGGGAAGAAGTGGAACCGCGCCGAGTTCAAGAACACGCCACAACGCATGGCGCACGTCCGTTTCGCCTACCCGTGGAAATGGGATGGGACCGAGACCGAGATTCTGTCGCGCTGCACCGACGATATTGGTCAGGTGCAGGGGATGCGAGAGCAGATCGCCAATTGGTGGAAAGTGCCCTTCGAGCGTGACTACCGGGTACCCGGGCTGGACAACAGCATTATGCCCTGGAAGATCGCCAGGGACGGGAGCGTGACCAATGGCCTCGCCTAAGGGTGTGACGGTTTCGCTGCTGCTGGGAAGCCTCTTGGGTGGCCCGGCGATCGCGCAGTCGCCCACCTATGGCGTGGGACGCACGCCGACCGCGGAAGAACTCCGGCGCATGGACATCTCGATTAGTCCCACCGGGGAGGAGCTTCCTCCCGGCCGCGGCACCGCCAAGGAAGGCGCACAGGTTTACGCGCAGAAGGCGTGCGTTGGCTGCCATGGCGTAGCGGGCTTAGGGGGGTTGGCGCCTATTTTGCAGTCGAAACAAGGCGCCGATGTTCCCCTCTGGAAAAAGGAGCGCATCCTGCCCCTGCGCGCGCCGCATGCGACGATCGTGTGGGATTTCATCAATCGCGGCATGCCAGTCGGGCTGGAGGGGACTCTGACGCCCGACGAGGTCTATTCTTTGACGGCCTACCTGCTCTTCCTCAATAAGGTGATCCCGGAGGACCTGGTAATCGACAAACAGAGTCTGCCGAAGATCAAGATGCCGATCGGCGATGAATTCGGCAAGCCGCATCAGTTTAAGCTCAACGCGCCAAGGCTTGAGGGTTACCCCTACTAGCGACCGACATGGGGTAGCTTCGCAACCGCGCTCGCAATCTCGCTTGCTGTACAAGCCGGTTATTTCATGAACCTCGGGAGAAACGTCGCGAGCTGAGGAAAAGCGACGACGATACGACCGCGGCGGCCTGTATCAAAGACGCACGTTTCCGGAGGACTGCCACTAGGGCCTACCTAAGTCGCGTCGTGGAAGATAATTCCGACCGTGTGCCGCATCCCCGAGCGGACGCGACTCACGCCATGGCGTAGATTCACGCGGTAGTTGCCCCTTGATCCCCGCACTGGTCGGTGATGGACTGCAAAGACCACTGCATCGCCCTGTCGAAGTGGCACGACCTCGGCGCGGCTTTGCATACGCGGCCGCTGTTCGGTCAGGACGAACTCGCCACCGGTGAAGTCCGTGCCCGGCTCCGAGAGAAGGATCGCTACCTGGATCGGGAATACCAGATCGCCGTAGAGGTCCTGGTGAAGGCAGTTGAAATCACCCTCGACATACTGCAGCAGCAGCGGCGTTGCGCGCGTCTGGCCTGCGTCGTGGCATCGTTTGAGGAACGAGGCATGGTCGCCGGGATAGCGGTCGGCCATTCCCAAAAGACCGTTCCACTCGTTGGCCACGCCTGCAAGGTGCGGATAGAGCGCCGCTCTCAAGCCGCGCAGAAGGTCGGGAAGCGGGTATTTGAAGTAGCGATACTCGCCCCTTCCGAAACCGTGTCTCGCCATGTGGACATGGCTTCGGAAGTGCCGCTCGTCCGGATAGAGGGCGGCGATAGTGCGAGATTCCTCTGGCGATAGAAGGCCCGGAAGGACGGCACAACCCTGTTTGCCGAGTTCGCTGGCGAGTGCCTGCCAATCATAAGCCGCGACGCGTTCCACTGGATACGAAGCGGTGACGGACTGGGATCACGCCTTCCGGGAGGTTTCCCGGTCGAGCAGAACGCGCTTGCGTTCGACGCCCCAGGCATATCCCGAGAGCGAACCGTCGTTGCGCACTACGCGATGGCAGGGAATGGCGACCGCCAGATTGTTCGCGGCGCAGGCGCCGGCGACCGCACGCACCGCCTCCGGCGATCCGATACGCTCCGCGATCTCGGCATAGGAAACCGTCTCGCCGACGGGAATCTCCTGCAGCGCGTGCCATACGCGTTGTTGGAAGGCGGTGCCGCGGATGTCGAGCGGGAGGTCCAGGCCGATCCTGGGCGCTTCCACGAAGCCGACAACTCGCGCGACCAGAGACTCGTAGTCGCGATCGGCACCAATGAGATCCGCATTGGGGAAACGATCCTGAAGGTTGCGTAAGAGCTCGTCCGGATCGTTTCCCAACAGAATCGCGGCGACACCCTTCTTGCTCGAGGCGACCAGGATGGTGCCGAGAGAAGTCTCACCGACGGCGAATTTGATCTCCTCGTTCGTGCCCCCGGTGCGGTATCGCGACGGAGTCATGCCGAGCATGTCGGTCGACTTCTCGTAAAAGCGCCCGCCGGAATTGAAGCCGGCGTCGTAGATCGTTTTGGTGACAGTGCTGCCGGAGGCGAGCCCCTGACGAACCTTTTTCGCGCGGTGGGCGGCCGCATATCCCTTCGGTGTCAGCCCGGTGGCAGCCTTGAACACGCGATGAAAATAGGTCGGGCTTCGGCCGACCGCGTCCGCCAGTTCCTCCAGCGAGGGCTCTTCTTCGCTTTCCTCGATGATCCGGCACGCCCTCGCCACCAGGGCTGCATTCTCGGCTTCCAGCGAAGGTCCGTCCGGGTTGCAACGCTTGCAAGGGCGGAAACCGGTCGCCCTGGCGCTTTCAAGGGTGTCGTGCAGCCGGACGTTCTCGGGATTCGCGAGGCGCGATGGGCACGCGGGCCGGCAGTAGACTCCCGTCGTCGAAACCGAGTACCAGAAGAGGCCGTCGGCCGTCCTGTCGCGTGCGACAACCCGCGCCCATCGCGGGTCGTCCGCCACCGACAGGGTCGCCGGCTTCCGGGTCTTGGTGAACGTCACGATCATCTCCTTGCATGAATCATAGGGTACGGTGAGATGATGCGCCCGATTCCCGCCGCCGGCGCTCCGATCCTTGCTTTCAAATTCGTTTGCCCGCGGCTGCGGCGCGCATGAATAACCCGTCCGTTCACCCTGTAAACGCGCTCGAATTCGGAAACCCAGAACACGGGGCGGCCCGGTTTGCGCGCGCTCACGCCTCCCGATGAGTAGCTCACGTCGATTTCCTCATCAGCCCGAGCTGGGTCAGCGCGGTCACGCCGTCGTCGAGACCGATCTCCTCGACGATCTTGCCGTCGACCACCTTCAGCACCGTGGTCCCGGTGAAACGCATCTTGCGACCGGTCGCCGGAGGAAGGCCGCCGATCAGAAAATCGTCGAATGCCGGACCCGTGTGGGTACCGCCGCCTTCCCATTGACCGACGATGTAGTCACCCTCGGCGATCAGATCCGCGGTTCCCCAGAAATTGAGGTCCGGGAACGCCGAACGGAAATCCTTCATGAACGCCTTGATGTCGTCGCGGCCGCGGCGCGGCTCGTGCAGCGAGTATTTGAGCAGCATGTCCGGAGCGGCGATCTCGTCGACGACCGCGAGGTTGAGGTTCTTGCCCCAGAACTCGGTGAACCAGCGGCCAACAACGGCCTTGTTGTTCGTTTCATTGCCCATTCGAATGTCTCCTTTGATCTCGTGAATGTCATCGATACCTTCCGATGACCCGAGCAAAGGCTACGCTGGAGACAGAGTCGCCAAACTCCGGTTCTTGGTTTCGAATCCGGTCGCGAGGGCAACGATCTTGATGTGCCTAGTGCGGCACCGAGCCACGGGGCCCTAGAGCCTCACTTCATAAACCTCGGCAGGAACGTCGATAGCTCCGGGAAGGCGACGACGATCGCCAGAAGCGCGACCAGAGCGACGTTGAACGGAATCACGCCGCGAAATACCGTGCCTATCGTCAGGTGGCGCAGCAGGCTTTTCACGACGAAGATGTTCATCCCCACCGGAGGGCTGACGAGCCCGATCTGCACGACGATCACGATGATGATGCCGAACCAGATCGGGTCGAAGCCGAGCGCGGTGACGACCGGGAAGAACAGCGGCACCGTGAGGAGGATCATGGAGAGCTCTTCCATCGCGGTGCCGAGCACCACGTAGATCGCGCAGATCGCCACGATCACCAGGATCGGGTGCACCTGGAACTGGGTGACGAAGCCCTTCAGGTCCGAGGGCAGCGTGGTGTAGTTGACGAAATTGGCGAAGATCAGCGCGCCGATGAGGATCATGAACAGCATCGAGGTGGTGCGCACGCTCTCGATCAGGACTTCGACGAACACCTTCCAGGTAAGCGCCCGGCGCGCCAGCGCGAACACGAACGCGCCGCCCGCGCCGATGCCGGCGCCCTCGGTCGCGGTGAACACGCCCGCGTAGATCCCGCCGATCACGGCGAGGAACAGCAGCACCACCGGCCAGACGTGGCGCATCGCCTCGAGCCGCACCGGCCAGGAGCTGCGCTCGCCCGGCGAGCCGGCCAGCGGATCGCGCCAGGTCATCCACGCGACCGCGAGGCACAGGAGCAGGGTCGCCACGATGCCCGGGAGAATGCCGGCCGCGAACAGTTTGCCGATATTGGTCTCGGTCATGATCCCGTAGATCACCATGATCACCGAGGGCGGAATCAGGATGCCGAGCGTGCCGCCGGCGGCGATCGACCCCGCCGCGAGCGTGTCCTTGTAGCCGAACTTGCGCATCGACGGGTAGGCGACCTTGGCGAAGGTCGCGGCGGTGGCGATCGACGAGCCGCAGATCGCGCCGAAGCCGGCGCAGGCGACGATGGTCGACATCGCGAGGCCGCCGCGCCGGTGGCCGAGGAAGGTGTAGGCGGCGTGGTACAGCTCCTCGGACATGCGCGCCCGCACCACGAAATTGCCCATGAGGATGAAAAGCGGAATCACCGACAGCGTATAGGCGAGCCCGGTCTCGTAGGTCGTCTGCGCGATCATCGACGCCGCGGCGGCGAAGTTCACCTTGTAGGCGAAGCCGAAGAAACCCACGATCCCCATGGCGAAGGCCATCGGAACCCGGAAGAAAGCGAGCAGGAGAAAAGCCGCGAGCCCGATCAGTCCCTCGATCATGCGCCCGGCCCCTCGCCCTCTCCGGGAATATGGCGATGGGGCGGGCGGAACAAGGTGACGACGAGCGCCGCGGCCGTCAGCGCCATGAGCATGGCCATCGCATAGGCGAGCCAGGCGATCGTGAACTGCAGCTGCGAGGTGGTCTCCCCCGCCCGGTCGAGCGCTACAGCGCGCAGCCACAGGCACCAGGCGAGATAGCCGGTGCACGCCGCGCCGATGAGCGTGGCGAGCGCGTGCTGGATGCGGAACAGCCAGTCGGGCGTCACCGGATCGAACAGGTCGACGGTGATGTGGTCGCCGCGCAAGGTCACCAGCGGCAAGCCGGCGAAGATGAGCGAGGCGAGCAGCATCTCGGTGAGCTCGAAGCCGCCCGTCACCGGCTTGTTGAAGAAATAGCGGCCGACGACGTCGACGCAGGTGAGCAGCATCAGGCAGAACATCAGCGCCGCGGCGATGGTGCCGAGCGCAGGCACGACCGCGCGGTCGAAACGCGACATGCGCCGGATTATTTCTTCTGCAGCGAAGCGATCTCGGCGCGCAACGCCTTGAGCACCGCCGCGCCGTCCACGCCTTTGGATTTGGCCTTCTTCTCGATCCACTCGGTCTCGAGGCCGGCGGTCTTTGCCCTGATCTCCGCCATGAGCTGGGGACTCGCGGTGGCCACGGGGAGCTTCGCTTCCTGCATCGCGGCGAGGCCCTTCGCGTCGGCCGCGTCCCATGCGATCCCCGAGCGGCGCGCCAGCGCCTCGCCGAGCAGCGGGGCGATCAGCTTGCGGTCGGCCTCCGGAATCGAATTCCACTTCGTCGGGTTCGCCATCCAGACGAAGCTGACGTTGTACAAGCCGCCCGGCACGAGCGTCGCGTACTTGATCAGCGGGATGAACTTGAACGAAAGCGGAGATTCCTTCGGGAAGAAAACGCCGTCGGCTACGCCCGAGGAAAGCAGCTCGTAGGATTCGGGAGCGGGCTTGAGAATCACCACGGCGCCGAGAACCCTGGCGACGTCGGTGACTAGGCCCCCGCCGACCCGGATCTTGAGCCCTTCCAGGTCCTTCAGCGCATTGATCGCGCGCTTGGTGTTGAATATCTGGCCGGGACCGTGCGTGAACACCGAGAGCACCACGATGCCCTTGTGCTCATCGGCCTTGGCGAGCATCCGTTCGTAGATGCGCTGGTACGCGACCGCGGTGATTTCGGCGGTGTCGCCCATGAACGGAAACTCGGGCGCCTCGGTGAGCGCGAAGCGCCCCGGCGTGTAGCCGTGCGTGGTGAAGGACAGGTCCATGAGGCCGTCCTTCACGCCGTCGAAAGTCTGCGGCGCCGCGACCGGCGGCTTGGGGAGCACGTTGCACTTCACCCGGCCCGAAGTGACCTTGGCGATGTCGTCGCACAGGGGCACGAGCATGTTCGCCGTGATGGGATGCGCAGGCGGCACCCAGGAGCTCGCGTTGAGCACCACCTGCGCGCCGGCCGGCGAAGCCAGCGCGACCAGCACGAGCCCACTCAGGATTTTTTTCATGGCTTCCTCCCTCATGAAATATGTTGCATGCTCGACGCAACCAAGAATACAGGAAGACCGGATCTATTTGGCCTTTTGCAGTGCGGCGATCTCGGCGCGCAGCGCCTTCAGCACCGCCTCGCCGTCGACGCCCTTCGGCTTCGCTTTCCTCTCGATCCACTCGCGCTCGAGCGGCTCGGTGCGCGACTTGATCGCGGCGACCAGCTGCGGACCGGCGACCACGATGGGAATCTTCGCCTCGCGCACGGCGGCCTCGCCCTTGGCATCGGCCGCATCCCAGGCGCGGCCCGAGCGGCGCGCGAGCGCCTCGCCGAGCAGCGGCGCAATCAGCTTGCGGTCCGCGGCGGATATCCGGTTCCACTTCGCCGGGTTTGCGACCCAGGCGAAGCTCACGTTGTAGAGGCCGCCGGGCACGTAAGTCACATGCTTGATCAGCGGAACGAGCTTGAACGACAAGGGCGAGTCCTTCGGAAAGAACACGCCGTCGGCGACGCCCGAGGAGAGCAGCTCGTAGCTCTCGGTCGCGCTCTTGAACATCGGCACCGCGCCCAGCCTCTTCGCAACTTCGCCTCCGATCCCGCCGCCGACCCGGATCTTCAGTCCGGCCAGATTCTCGATCGTCGCGATCGCGCGCCGCGTGTTGTAGATCTGCCCGGGGCCGTGGGTGAATACCGCGAGCAGCACCACGTCGCGGTGCTCGCCAACCGCCGCCAGCTTGCGCTCGTGAACGCGCTGGAAGGCGGCCGAGGTGATTTCCGCCGTGTCCCCCAGAAAAGGAAACTCCGCCGCGTCGGTGAGCGCGAAGCGCCCCGGCGTATACCCGTGGGTGATGAACGACAAATCCATCAGGCCGTCTTTGACACCGTCGAGGGTCTGCGGCGCGCCGACCGGCGCCTTCGCGAGGACGTTGCATTTGACTCGTCCCTGAGTCGCTTTATCGATGTCCTCGCAGAATGGCATCAGCATCCCGGCGGTGAGAGGATGTCCGGGCGGTGCCGAGGAGCTCGCATTGAGCACGACCTGCGCGAGCGCGGGCGCGCAGGCGAAGAGCGCGAGCCACGCGACGACCGCCTTCACGGCGCTAGAACCGGAGATTCGGCCAGAAGGCGCCGCCCGCGAGCCCCAGTATGTAGAGCCAGCCGAACAGGCGGTTGTGGGCGAGGCAGGCGCGGTGATACCACAGCGGCCAGCCGACGTAACCCTCCGGGGCTTTCGCCGGACGAGGCTCTCGCATGAGCTTCATGGCGCGCCAGGCGCGGGGAAAGGCGACGACGATGACCGCGGCGAAGGGCGTGAGCTGCCCGAGCGCGATCAGCGCCGCGGTGACGGCGTAGATCAGCGCGACGGTCGCGACGTTGAACGCTCGCGCCGCGCGCTCGCCCAGCAGCACCGGAAGCGTGCGGATGCTTTTTCCGCGGTCGAAGTCCATCTGGTCGATGTGCTTGCCGACGAGAATCGACATCACGCCCAGGCCGTACGGGACCGAGGCGTAGAACACCGCGGGCGAAACCTGTCCGGCGATCATCGCGTAGCCGCCGCCGATCATGAGCGGCCCCCATACGAGGAACACCGCCGGCTCCCCCAGGCCGATGCTCTTCAGCGGCACCGGCGCCGCGTCGTAGAGGAACAGGAGCGCGATCCCCGCCGCGGCGAAGGCCACCGCCGTCCAGCCGCGCTCGACGATGAAGAACGCGCAGATGCCTAGGCCGATCGCGGAGATGATCGCGAGCCCGGTGAGCAGCGTGCGCGAATCGAGCACGCCGCTCGCGAGCGGATGCACCGTGTAGCGCATGCGCGGCGAATCCGGCGTGTCGTGGCCGCGCTTGTAGCCGAAGTAGTCGTTGGAGAGGTTGCTGATCATGTGCGCCGAGACGTAGCCCGCGAGGACAAGGACGAAGGCGAGCGCATCGAAGCGACGGGCGGCGAGCGCGAGCAGGCCCGCGATGATCGCCGCCTGCGCCGAGATCACCAGGATGACGCTGCGCGCGGAGTAGAGGAACTTCGAGACCGCGTCGAGACGCCGCACCTCCTCGACCCCGGGACGGTAGAACCCGGCGAAGGCCCCGACCCACAGCGCGAGCTTCGATCGACTGGCGGCGGGCGCCTCGCCCATGCACTCCCTTTCAAGACTGTGGAATAGAGTATTGTGCGACATCGGCGCGCAATATTGGACCTTGGTCCAATTGAGGGGCTGCCGGGCGGATAGACTACAATCCGAGGGTCGGTCACCAGCGGGAGCAAGGGGGATGAAGCGGCTCGGAACCGAGATTGCAGCGCCCAAGGCCGTATTCATGGCTTTGTGGCTCGTTCTGTGCCTTCCCGCCGGCGCCCTCGCCCAATCCCCCTCCGCCGAGGACGTCAGCAGCGGCAAGTATTGCGCCAGTTGCCACGCCAACGCCCATCTGATCTGGGCGGGCAAGCACGGCACCAAGGCCGACGCCCGCGCGCCGATCAGCGTCGGCTGCGCGATGTGCCACGGCGACCCGGCCGAGCACGTCAAGAGCCCCGCCAATCCCATGCCGCGGCGCTTCAGCAAGATGGCCTCCGCCGAGAAGAACGAGGTGTGCCTCACCTGCCACCAGGGCCGCACCCGCATTCATTGGCAAGGCAGCAAGCACGAGCGCAGCGACGTGTCGTGCTCGTCCTGCCACAAGTTGCACGCCGCCTCCGACCCGGTGCGCGACAAGCTCACCCAGACGGACGTGTGCTTCGCCTGCCACAAGGAAATACGCCCGATGATCAACCGCCCGTCGCGGCACCCGATCCGCGAAGGGATGGTGTCGTGCTCGGACTGCCACAACGCGCACGGCTCGGTCGGCCCGAGCATGGTGATCCGCGACACCGTCAACGACACCTGCTACATGTGCCACATGGAGAAGCGCGGTCCCTTCCTCCGCAGCCACCAGCCGGTGCAGGAGGACTGCGGCATCTGCCATAACCCGCACGGCACCACGAACCCGAACCTGCTCAAGCTGCGCTCGCCCTTCCTGTGCCAGTCATGCCACGAGCCGACGAGCCACCGCGGCAATATCGCCTCGCTCACCGGAACCGGCACCAGCGCGAACACGCTCGCGCGCGGCTGCGTGAACTGCCACACCAACATCCATGGCACGAACAACCCGACCGAAATCAACAGCGAGCGGACTTTCCGGCGGTAGAAGGCCCGCAACATGAAAACACGCGACGCGCTCAGGATGACAGGAATCGCTGCTGCGGTGCTCGCTTCGTTCGGAGGCGCGTACGCGCAGAGCGTCGAGCCGCCCGCAGGCTCGGCGCTCAACGTGGAGGCCAGCTCGGTCAGCCTCGGGGTCGGGCTCACGCTGAACGACGGAGCCCGCTTCGGCGAGTACAACGGCATGACCCGCGAGGGCGCCTACGGCCTCATCGATTTCAACCTGGTGAGGCGCGACGACGAGACGGGAACCTGGACGCAGTTCTTCGGCCGCGACGTCGCGCTCGACAACCGGCAGCTGCGCTTCGACCAGTCGCGTCAGGGAGACTGGGGCTACAGCGTCGACTACGCCCGGATCCCGCGCTACGAGCCGTACACGATCACCACCGGCGTTGCCGGGATCGGCACGCCGAACCTCACAGTGCCGTCGCCCGCGTCGGCCACCGGAATGGCCCAGCTCAGCACCGTGCGCGAGCGCCTGGACCTGGGCTTCGAGAAGTTCATCTCCGGCAACTGGGACGTGCAGCTGAGCTTCCGCAACGAGCAGAAGAACGGGGCGCGGGTGTTCGGCCGGGGCGACGGCGCGTCGTTCGAGTTCACCCCGGAGCCGATCGACTCCGTCACCCGCCTGATCGAGGCGAAGCTCAACTACACGACTTCGGCGCTGCAGCTCTCGGGGGGGTACTACGGCAGCTTCTACAACAACCAGTCGAACGGGCTGAACATCGCCGGTGGCAATGCGCAGTTTAATAACCCGGCTAGCCCGTTCACGCCGATCGCCCTGCCGCCGGACAACCAGGCCCACCAGCTCTATCTGTCGGGCGGCTACAACTTCGCGCAGACCACCCGCGGCAACTTCAAGCTCGCTTACACCAAGGCCACGCAGACCGACGCCTTCATCTCCCCGGTGACTCCTCCACAAAACACCGGGACCCCCGACAACCTCATGGGGCGGGTGGACACGACCCTAGCGCAGGCCGGCATCGTCTCGAGCCCCATGCCGAAGCTGACGCTGAGGGCGGACCTGCGCTACGAGAACCGCGACGACAAAACGCCGGTGTACGTCTACCAGACCACACCCTCGTCGACTTCGGACGGCACCAACGATCCGCGCTCGATTCGCACCACCACCGCCAAGGCCGAGGCGAGCTACGCCCTTCCCGACGGATTCCGCCTCACCGGCGGGCTCGGCTGGGAGCAGAAATGGCGCAACGTGCAGCCCGTCCGGATCGTCAGCGCCCGCGACACGACCGACGAAATCTCGTATCGGCTCGAGCTGCGCCGCATGATGTCGGAATCGCTCACCGGCGCTCTCATGGTCGTGCACAGCGACCGCACCGGGTCCCCGTGGCTGACGACCGTCACCAACACCGGTGCGCCCGGAAGCAATCTGATCGCGCCGACCTTCAACGCCGACCGCACGCGCGACAAGGTGCGCTTCACCGCGAACTGGAACCCGACCGAGCCCTTGACCCTCACGTTCTACATCGAGGCGGCGAAAGACGACTACAGCCACCGGCCCGGATCCGACATCGGCCCGGAAAGCGGCTCCGCGACGAACTTCTCGATCGACGCCGCCTACGCCCTCGGCGATCGCTGGCAGCTCACAGGCTGGTATACCAAGTACGACACCAAGGCCGAGCAGACGACCTGCGTGAACGCTCTGACCCCCAGCGGGTGCAACGTCGCGAACCCCACGAGCCCGGTGTGGAGAGCGACGATCCAGAACCTCAGCAACAATTTCGGCCTGGGCATGCGCGGCAAGCCCATCGAAGGCGTGCAGGTCGGCGCCGACCTGAGCTACTCGGACATCCGCGACCAGTTCCAGCAGACAGCTCTGACCGGCAATCCGATCCAGTCGCTTCCAGACATCACCACCAAGCTGACCCGGCTCAACGTATTCGGGAGGTACGCGCTCGACAAGAACTCGGGCGTGCGGCTCGACTACATCTACGACCGCTACCAGACCGACGACTGGACTTGGTCGACCTGGGTGTACACGGACGGCACGACCCTGAGCCAAAACCCCAATCAAAAGGTGAACTTCCTCGCGGCGTCGTACTATTTCAAATTCTAGCGATGCGGTAGGATAGGCGGCGCTTTTCCAACTTCCAGACGAGGCACTCAATGAAGGCACTACGAATCGTCGTTGCAGTCGGCTGCGCCATCGCGGCCGGGTCGGTGTTCGCGCAGTCAGGCGCGGACGTGGTGAAGGCCAAAGGCTGCCTCAACTGCCACGCGGTGGACCAGAAGAAGGTCGGGCCTTCCTTCAAGGACATCGCCGCGAAGAAGCCCGACGCAAACGCCGTCGTCGCAAAACTGAAAGACGGCAAGGGCCACCCCAAGGTCGCGGCCTCCGACGCCGAGCTCAAGGCGGCGGTCGGCTACGTGCTGTCCACGAAGTAGTCGCCTCACATGGCGGAAATCCCGACCGGCGGAGGCTGGTGGTCGCGTTTGTTCTCGCCCAGCGCGAAGTATTCGGTCTTCACGCTGCTCGTGGCCGGCATCGTGATCGGCGTCGTCGGGCTGCTGACGTTCGACTACACCTTGCACGCCACCAGCACGAACGAGTTCTGCAGCACCTGCCACGCGAACGACGCGGCGAAGGAGTGGCGCGAGTCGAAGCACCACAGCAACCCCGCCGGCTTCGTCGCCGGCTGCTCCGACTGCCATCTGCCGCGCGAGTTCGTCCCCAAGATGGTGCGCAAGGTCAAGGCCGCGAAAGAGGTCTGGAACCACTTCTCGGGCAAGATCAACACGCCGGAAAAGTACGAGGCGCACCGCAAGGAGATGGCCGAGAACGAATGGGCGCGCATGAAGGGCAACGGCGCGCAGGAGTGCCGCAACTGCCATAACCCGGCGCAGAGCTCGAGCAAGGACAAGGCCGAGATGCACAAGGGCGCGCTGTCGGGCGGCGCGATCTGCATCGACTGCCACAAGGGCGTCGCCCACAAGGCGCCCGGCTAGTGCGCGGCGCCGGGTGAGACGATGTAGGTCCGCAGCGTCGCGACGCCCTCGATCGAGCACTCGACCACGTCGCCCGGCTTGAGGAACAGCTCCGCGGCGTTGGGCCTGCCCACGGCGACCCCGCCGGGCGCGCCGGTCGAGAACATGTCCCCGGGCTCGATCGGAATGCGGCGGGAGAAGTGCTCGAGGATCTCGGGCAGCTTCCAGATCTGGTCGCGCGTGTTGACGCGCATGCGCTGCTCGCCGTTCACGCTGCACACCATCCACAGGTCGTAGGGGTCGGGGATCTCGTCCATCGTCACGATCTCCGGGCCCAGCGGGCCGAAGCCCGGAATGTTCTTGCCGGTCCAGAAGCGCGAGCCCGAGGCGACCTCGCGCTTCTGCGCGTCGCGGTCGGTCAGATCGTTCAGGATGGTGACGCCGGCGACGTAGTCGAGCGCGTCCTTCTTCTTCGCGCCGAGCGCGCGCTTGCCGATCACGAACACCAGCTCGGGCTCGTAGTCGAGAGCGACGACGCCGCCGGGGCACGCGACGCGGGCGTTGTGGCCGGCCAGGGAGGAGTTCAGCTTCACGAACGCCGTGGGCTCCTGCGGCGTCTCGGCGATCAGATCGTTCTTCTTCAGCTCCTCGAGGTGCGTGCGGTAGTTCTTGCCGACGCAGAGGAACTTGTCGGGGTCGGGCACGGGCGGCAGATAGCGGATCTCGCGCTCGTCGAGCAGCGCCGCGCCGAAGCCGTCGCGGTCCACCTGCGCGAGCTGCCACAGCTTGCGCACCTGCTTCATCGCCGGCTTGCCCTCGGCGAGCAGGTCGCGCATGCGCGAAGGGGGCGGCGCCTCGCCGGCCACGCCCGCCGCCGCCGCGAGATCGAGCACCTGGCGCTTGACGCGCGCGCCGATGCGCGGCGCGTCGACGCCGCGAATTCTGAACGTCAGCAGTCGCATCCGGCGGCTACTTCCGCGCCGCCAGCTTCTCCGCGGTGATCTCGGGCTCGATCCCCTGCGCCTCGGCGGCGTCGAAGTTCAGCTCGACCTTGATGCCGTTCGGGTCGTACATGAACAGCTGGTAGAGCGCCTGGCCGTTCGCGCGCCGCTCGTTGAATTCCACCTTGTGCCTGCGCAGGTGAGCCATCGTTTGCTTCAAGCCCTTCGCGCGAAACGCGATGTGATCGATCGCGCCGGTTCCCGATCCGGAGTCCTGCGCGAGGCGCCCGAGGTAGGCTTTCTGATTGTCGCTTGCGTTCTTCGCGCTCCTGCCTATGTGCACCACGTCCTTGCCGTCGAGATACATCCAATAAACGGGAAAGCCGAAGTCGGGATGCCACCCTTCCTGCATGCCGAGGACGTCGCGGTACCAGTCGCGCGTGCGATCCATGTCGTCGGCCGCGACGAGATAATGCTCGATGTGGGAGAGCGGCATGGTTCTAGTACCTCTTGATGTCCGCGTGCGCCACCATCACCATGTACGCGAGCAGGAACGAGAACAGAGCCGCGGTCCAGAGCGAGAAGATCGAGAAGCCGCGGTGCAGATCGAGCAGCGACACGCAGGCGAAGAACAGGAACACGTCGATCAGCGTGATGTCGAGGACGAGCACCACCAGCTTCGCGGGCCTGGTGTTGAGCAGCTCCTGGAACAGCGAGACCGCGGCGTTCGAGGGAAACTTCGCGACCAGCACGCGCATCGTCCACCACACCACCGCAAGGACGCACTTGGCGAGCGCCGCGTACAGCACCGCGTCCTTGAACGCCTGGGGCGAAAGGCTCCACTGGCTGATGATGAAATTGAAAATGACGACCAGATTCGAATACATAGGATTGGCTTCCTCCTTTTTATGGTAGTAAGCTGTCCTCGGCAGAAGTGTATATCAGAGCGGTCTAATACAGCCGGATGCTGCATCGCAATGCAAAGGATTACTCCATGAAGAACGAAAGCGCGGCGCTGACCCAGACCCCGACCCTGCAAACCGGGGCCTACTGGATGCCCTTCACGCACAACCGCTACCTCAAGAGGAATCCCCGATCGAGGATACTCGCGCAAGCACAAGGCGCGTACTACACGACGGCCGAGGGCAAGCGCCTGTTCGACTGCCTCTCCGGCCTGTGGTGCTGCCCGCTCGGCCACGCACATCCCAAAATCGCTGAGGCGGTGGCAAAGCAAGTGAAAGAGCTCGACTACAGCCCTGCGTTCCAGATGGGGCATCCGAAAATCTTCTCGCTCGCCGAGCGCCTGGTCGAGCTCGCGCCCGCGGGAATGGGCCAGGTGTTCTTCGCCAACTCGGGCTCCGAAGCCGTGGACACCGCGCTCAAGATCGCGGTCGCGTATCACCGCGCGAAGGGCGACGCTTCACGCACGCGCCTGATCGGACGCGAGCGCGGCTATCACGGCGTGGGCCTGGGCGGCATCTCGGTCGGGGGAATGTCGGCGAACCGCAAAATGTTCGCGCCGCTCATCGTCCAGGGCGTCGATCACCTGCCCCACACTTACGACTCCGCGCAGATGGGCTTCTCGCGCGGCCAGCCCAAATGGGGCGCGCATCTCGCCGACGAGCTCGAGCGCCTGGTCGCGCTGCACGACGCCTCGACCATCGCGGCGGTGATCGTCGAGCCGATGCAGGGCTCGGCGGGCGTGCTCGTGCCGCCGCTCGGCTACCTCGAGCGCCTGCGCAAGATCTGCGACAAGCACGGCATCCTCCTGATATTCGACGAGGTGATCACGGGGTTCGGGCGCGTGGGCGAGCCCTTCGGCGCGCAGCGCTTCGGCGTCACGCCCGACATGATCTGCTTCGCCAAGATCGTCACCAACGGCGTGATCCCCATGGGGGGCGTGATCGTGAAGCCCGCGATCTACGACGCGTTCATGACCGGGCCCGACACCGCGGTCGAGCTGTTCCATGGGTATACGTACTCCGGCCATCCGGTCGCCGCGGCGGCGGCGCACGCGACTCTGGACGCGCTCAAGGAAGAGGACGCGTTCAAGCGCTCGCGCGAGCTCGAGCCGATGCTCGAGCAGGGAATCCATTCCTTGGAAGGCGAGCCCGGCATCGCCGACATCCGCAACATCGGTCTCGCGGCAGCCGTGGAGCTGGAGCCGATTTCAGGAAAGCCCGGCGCGCGCGCGCTGAAGGTCTTCGAGCGCGGCGTGGAGGAAGGGATGCTCTACCGCTTCACCGGCGAGACCATCGCCGTCGCGCCGCCGTACATCTCGACCGCGGCGGAGATCGAGACGATGATCGAGAAGCTGCGCGTCGCTATCAGGGCCGCGGCCTGAGCTACTTGGCCTGATACACGATCCGCCCGCCGACCATGGTCAGCACCGGCTTGATGTCCTTGATCTGCACGGCGGGCACCGTGAAATAGTCGCGATCGAGCACCAGCAGGTCGGCGTACTTGCCGGGCTGGATCGACCCGAGATTGTTCTCCTGGAAGACGAAGAACGCGTTGCTGCGCGTGTGCGCGACCAGCGCCTGCTCGCGGCTGATCGTCTGGCGGTTCACCTTGCGCCCGCCGATCATGCGGCCGGTCACCGCGAACCACAGCGTGTAGAACGGATTGGAGGTCGTCACCGCGGTGGCGTCCGACCCCAGGCCCCACATGATGCCGCTGTCCTGCACGCGCCTGAAGGGCGGCATGTCCCACGCGCGCTCGCCGTGCACCGTGTGCATCAGGGCGCCCTGGATGAGCGGGCGGCTGTGCAGCCCGGCGTACAGGCCGAGCCGCTTCATGCGCTCCAGCTGCGCGTCGGTCACCTGGTCGAGGTGAGAAAGAACCCAGCGCAGCCCTTTGATCGGCTCGGTCTTGTTGATCGCCTCCATCTCCGTCAGGTACGCGTCGATCGCGTTCTCCATCTCGACGTGGGCGTTCAGGAACATTCCGCTCTCGGCGATCGCGTGCATCAAGCGCCGCACCTGGCGCATATCTTCCGCCTTCACCGCGTAGTCGTTGCGCAGCAGCTGCGTGGTCGCGGGCCCGTAGAGCGACTCGCCCCAGCCGATGTTGTCGAAGGTGTCGCTCCCCTGGAAGGGCGTCGCCTGCTGGATCTCCGCAAGGACCTTGTCGACCTCTCCCGGCGTCGCCGGCTGCCTGATCGTGGTCCAGAAGGCGCGCGCGTTCAGCTCGCCCCGCTCGGCGAGCGTGCGGTAGGCGTCATAGTGCCGCGCATCGATGCCGCGGCCGCCGGCGTCGTACCACGCGGTGATGCCCATCGCGCTCAGGCCCGCGACGTATTTGCGCACGTTCGCGAGCCACTGCTCCTTGTCGGGGAGCGGGATCTTGGCCGCGACGAAGGCGACGCCGCCCGCGCCGCGCACGATTCCCGTCGGCCGGCCGGCGGAATCCTTCTCGATCGCGCCGCCGCGCGGATCGGGCGTGGTCGAGTCGATCCCGGCGGCCTTGAGCGCGGCGCTGTTCAGGTAGCTGTGGATGTACACCGCCTGGAGCACCACCGGGTTGTCCGGCGCGATGCGGTCGAGCTCCTCGAGCGGAAAGCCGCGCGGGTCGTCGGTGAACTGGCCCTCGGACCAGCCGCCGAGCGTCACGATCCATTCCCCCGGAGACGCCGCGCGCACGCGCTCGGTGAGCATCGCGAGCGCCCGCGCGCGCGAGGTGACGCCGTCGAGGCGCAGCTCGTCGTGCTCGGGCGCGCGGATGAAGTGGGCGTGATTGTCGATCAGGCCCGGGATGACCGTCTTCTTCTTTAGATCGATCACCCTGGTGTCCCGGCTCTGGAACTCGAGGACGTCGGCGTTCCTGCCGACCGCCATGATGCGCTCTCCCCGGATGGCAACGGCTTGAGCGAGATTGAAGCGCGAGTCGACCGTGATGATCTTGCCATTGAGAAGAATGGTGTCGGCGCGCTCGGCGGCAAAAGTGACCGGGACTGCGGACAGCAAGGCGGCGATCGCCGCCAAGATGGGTCTCATCATGTCGTTTCTCCTTGGCGCCGCATGATAACTCAGCGCGCGGCGCGAATCGCGTGCCAGACCCGCTCGGGCGTCGCCGGCAGCTCGATGTGCCCGACTCCGAGCTCCGCGAGCGCGTGGACGATCGCGTTGGCGAGCGCCGCCAGCGCGGGCGTGGTGCCGCCCTCCCCCCCGGCGCGGATGCCCAGGGGGTTGGTCGGCGAGGGGACTTCGCTCAGCTCGGTCGCAAGCTCCGGAAAGTGATCGGCGCGGGGCATGGCGTAGTCCATGAAGGAGGCCGACAGCATCTGCCCGGACTCGGGGTCGTAGCGGCATTCCTCGAGCAGGGCCTGGCCCGCGCCCTGCGCGAAGCCGCCGTGCGTCTGGCCGTGAAGGATGAGCGGGTTGATCGCGCGGCCGACGTCGTCGACCGCCGCCACGCGCGCGATCTCGACGACTCCGGTCTCCGGATCGATCTCCACCTCGCACACCTGGCAGCCGTAGGGAAACCCGGCGACGCGAAGGGTCTCGGCGTGCGCGGCGGCGAGCGGCTCCGCCGCGGCGACGTCGAAAATTCCGATAGCGCGGTCGGTGCCCTTCACCGAGAAGCGCCCTGCGGCGAACTCGATGTCCGCGGGGGCGACCTCGAGAAGGCGCGCCGCGACGGTCTTCCCTTTTTCCAGGATCGCCTCGGAAGCCTTGCCGAGGACGATGCTCGCGAAGCGCATCGACCGGCCCGAGTGCGAGCCACCGCCCTCGGACACGATGTCGGTGTCGCCGGTGACGAGGTTCACGCTCTCGAAAGGCACGCCCAGCCATTCGACCAGGAGCTGCGCGAAGCTGGTCTCGTGGCCCTGGCCGCTCGAGAGCGTGCCGATCACCGCGTCCACGCGGCCTCCGGGGCGTACGGTGACCTCGGCGCGCTCGGTCGGAAAACCCGACGTCACTTCCACGTAGTTCGCGAGCCCGATACCGCGCAGGCGGCGGCGCCGGCGCGCCGCCTCGCGCCGCGCTGCGAATCCGTTCCAGTCTCCCAGGGCGAGCGCGGCGTCCATGGCCCGGGCATACGCGCCGCTGTCGTAGCGCAGACCGAAGGGGTTGGTGAAAGGCATCGCCGATTCCGGGATGAGGTTGCGCCGCCGCAGCTCGACGCGGTCGAACCCGTGCTCGCGCGCGGCAATGTCGATCAACCGCTCGATCACGAAGATCGCCTCGGGCCTGCCGGCGCTGCGGTACGGCGTGGTCGGGGGAGTGTTGGAGAGGACCGCGCGGGCGCGGACATGGGCGGCGGCAAAGCGATACACGCTGGTGATGACGGAGGCGCCCTTGGAAAGCGGCACGTGCGAGGCGGTGTGCGCGCCGGCGTTGCTCAGGTTCGACGCGCGCAATGCGAGAAAATTGCCCCGGGCGTCGAGCGCGAGCTCGGCCTCCACGGTGAGATCGCGCCCCTGGTAGTCGGAGAGAAACGCTTCGCCGCGCTCGCAAGCCCACTTGACCGGCCGCGAAAGGCGCTTCGATGCCCACGCGACCAGCGCGAATTCGGGGAAAAAGCTGTTCTTCGTGCCGAAGTTGCCGCCGGTGTCGCGCGCGACGACGCGCACCGACTCCTCCCCCACGCCGAGGATCCAGGCGAGCTCGCGCTTCTGGCGTACCACCCCGCCGCTTCCGGCGTAGAGCGTGTAGCGCTTCGCGGCGGCGTCGTACGCGCCGACGGCCGCGCGCGGCTCGAGCGGAACGCCCGTCACGCGCTGCACCCGCGTTTCCAGGCGCACGACGTGCGCCGCCCGGGCGAACTCCGCTTTCGTCGCCTGCGCGTCGCCGAGATCCGCGTCGATGGTGACGTTGGAGGGCCGCTCCCACAGGAGCGGCGCGTCCTTCCTGGCCGCCTCGGTGGCGCTCACCACCGCGGGCAGCGGCAGGTAATCGATCCGCACGCGCTCGGCCGCGTCGCGCGCGAGCTGGACCGACTCGGCGATCACCATCGCCACCGCCTCGCCGACGAACCGCGCCCTGTCCGCCGGAAGAGGATAGTGCGGCGCGATGAAGATCTCGGTGCCGTCGCGGTTCTTCAGGCTGACATCGGGGGGACTCACCGAGAACGGGCGGTGAGGAATCGGCTTCAATCCGTCCGCGAGGAAATCGGCGCCGGTGAGCACCGCGAGCACGCCCGGCAGGGCGATCGCTTCGGCCGCGTCGATTCGCACGATGCGCGCGTGCGCGTGCGGCGAGCGCACCATGACCGCGTGCGCCTGCCGCGGCAGACCGAGGTCGTCGCTGAAGCTGCCCTTGCCGGTGAGCAGCCGCGCATCCTCTTTGCGGACGATCGGCGCTCCGATCCCCGAATCGGCCAAGAGTGATTTCCCTTTTTTGAACCGCGGTATCATGGCATGGTCTCAGCGATGCAAGGAAATCCAATAACGAGTTCGACCCGGGAGATGGAGACCGTGAAAGCAGCTGTACTTCTCATCGCGGCGCTGCTCGCAGCGCCGCTCGCCGCGCAGGACCCTTCGACAGGCTCAGAGCCTGCCCTGAGCTCGTCGAAGGGGCAGACCTACCCTTCGAAATCCGTCCACGTCTACGTCCCGTCCAGCCCGGGCGGGGCCTCGGACATCGCCGCGCGGCTGGTCAGCGCGAAGCTCGCCGAAGCCCTGGGGCAGCCGTTCGTGGTGGAGAACCGGGTCGCCTCGGGAGGCATCGTGGGCACCGCGCAGCTCGCGAAGGCTCCCGCGGACGGCTACGCGATCATGATGACCTTCGACACCTTCGCGTCGAACCCCCACATGTACAAGGAGCTGCCGTACGACGTGGTGAAGGATTTCGCGCCCGTCATGCTGGTCGCGCGCTACCCGCAGATCCTCGTCGTGCACCCGAGCCTCGGAGTAAAGACCGTTCCGGAGTTCGTCGCGTACGCCAAGAAAAACGGCGCGAAGATGAATTTCGGCTCGGCCGGCCCTGCGTCCTCGAGCCGCCTCGCCTTCGAGCTCTTCAAAGACACCGCAGGCATCGAGATGGTCGCGGTCCACTACAAGGGCGGCGGCCCCGCGATCAACGACCTCGTCTCCGGCACCGTCCAGGCGATGCTGATCCAGGCGGGCGGGGCCATCGGCCAGAACATAAGGTCGGGAAAGCTCGTCGGCCTCGCGACCAGCGGCCGCCAGCGCTCGCCGCACTTTCCGGAGCTGCCGACGATCGCCGATTTCTACCCGGGCTTCGAGACGACTTCGTGGGTGGGAATGATCGCGCCGGCCGGCACGCCGCGTCCGGTCATAGAAAGGCTGAACGCGACGCTCGCGAAGATCCTCGCGGCTCCCGACATGAAGGAGAAGTTCGACACGCAGAGCGGCGAGATCGTCGCCAGCACCCCCGAGTATTTCGGCGAGCTGATCAAATCGGAATCGGCGAAGTGGGGCAAGGTCATCCGCGAGAAAAGTATCCGAGTCGATTGACATGATGGTGCACGAGTCGATCATCACCTGCCCGCGCTGCGGGCACGCCAAGGCGGAGCGGATGCCCGAGGACGCCTGCCAGTGGTTCTACGAGTGCAGCGCATGCCGCGCGCTCCTCAAGCCCAAACCCGGCGACTGCTGCGTGTTCTGCTCGTACGGGTCGGTTCCGTGCCCGCCGAAGCAATCGGCCGCGGCGTCTTGCTGCCGGTAAGCCCTGGCTGACGAACATCGAGGAGCTTGACTCCCGCTAGTTATTTCCATATTGTTGGAAATATGGAAACGAACGATGCGGTCGTCGCCCTCGAAGCGCTCGCCCAGGAGTCGCGGCTGGGGATTTTCCGCCTGCTGGTCGAGGCGGGCCCGGCGGGGCTTCCGGCCGGACTCATCGCCGAGCAGATGAAGCTCGCCGCTCCTACGCTCTCTTTCCATCTCGCGCAGCTGAAGCACTCCGGCTTGATCGGCTGCACGCGCGACGGCCGATCTCTGATCTACTCGGCGAACTTCGCCGAGATGGACGGCTTGATCGGCTTTCTCACGGACAACTGCTGCGGCGGCGACGCGGCGCAATGTGCGCCTGCGCGGCGCACCTCCAAAATAAAAAGCGAAAGGAAATCTGCCAACCCGCGCTCCGCGGCAAATAGGCCAATCGCCAGATGAGCGCTCGGGGAGTGACCGACCTGCCAATTCGCGGTGTATCAGGAAGGAAGGAATTCATGCCAACGGAGAAGCGCGCTCTCAACGTCCTATTCTTGTGCACCGGCAACTCCGCGCGAAGCATCATGGCCGAAACCATACTCAACGCGGTGGGCGGGGGCAGGTTCAGGGCCTACAGCGCGGGCAGCCATCCCACAGGGCGGGTCAATCCCTTCGCGATGGACCTGATCAAATCGAATCGCTTGCCGAGCTCGGAGCTGCGGAGCAAGGACTGGGCCGAATTCGCCGAGGCCGATTCGCCCGAGCTGGACTTCGTCTTCACCGTGTGCGACAACGCGGCCGGCGAGGTGTGTCCCGTGTGGCCCGGTCAGCCGATGTCTGCGCATTGGGGCGTGGAAGACCCCGCCGCGGTGGAGGGCTCCGACGAGGAGAAACGAAGAGCTTTCTCCAAGGCCTGGCACGTTCTCAACAACCGCATTCGCATCTTCGCGAGCTTGCCTCTGGAGAAGCTCGACAAGATCTCCCTGAAGAAGAAGCTCGACGACATCGGCAAGACGCGCTGATGCTAGCTCGACGCCTCGCCGCCGAAGCGCTCGGCACTGCGCTGCTGCTGGCGACCATCGTCGGCTCCGGCATCATGGGCGAGCAGCTCGCCGGCGGAAACGCCGCGATAGCGCTGCTCGCGAACGCGCTCGCCACCGCCGCAGGGCTCGCCGTCCTGATTCTGATTTTCTGCCCGGTCTCGGGCGCGCATTTCAACCCGCTCGTCTCGATCGCAGAGGCGGGGCGGGCGGGCCTCCCATGGCGGGACGTCCCCCTCTACGTCGCCGCGCAGATCGCGGGCGCCTTCGCCGGAACGGCGGTGGCGCACCTCATGTTCGGAAAACCCCTTTTCTTCGCCTCGCAGCACGCGCGCTCGGGCTGGCCGATGCTGTGGAGCGAGGTCGTGGCGAGCTTCGGGCTGCTCTGCGTGGTTCTGGTCGTCTCCAGGACTCGGGCCGCGGCGCTGCCGCTCGCCGTCGGCGCCTACATCGGGGCAGCGTACTGGTTCACCTCGTCGACTTCGTTCGCGAATCCGGCGGTGACGCTGGCCCGCGCGGCGAGCGACACGTTCGCGGGCATACGCCCGGGCGACGTGCCGGGCTTCATCGGCGCGCAACTGCTCGGCGCCGCCTTGGCGTTCGTCTTCTGTCGCTGGATCCTCGCGGAAACCCGGCGAGGCTAATTGTCGGAACGGCGAATCAAACGCGCTTCCCCACGCCCAGTTCCTCGCCGATGGTGCGCGCGGGATAGTGGAACGGTATCGGCCCGTCGGGCTTCGCGTGCATGAACTGGTTCACGTAAGAGTCCTTCGAAGCAAGCATCTCGTCGGGCGTGCCCTCGCCCGCCACCACGCCGTCGGCGATCACGTACACATAGTCGACGAGCTTGACGGCCTCGCTCACGTCGTAGCTCACCACGATCGAGGTCGCCCCCAGCGCGTCGTTCAGCTGGCGGATGAGGCTCGCGATGACGTTGATCGAGATCGGGTCCAGGCCGCCGAATGGCTCGTCGTACATCGCGAGCATCGGGTCGGCCGCGATCGCGCGCGCGAGCGCGACCCGGCGCGACATGCCGCCCGAGAGCTCGTTGGGCGCGAGCGCGTGCGTGCCGCGCAGGCCCACCGCTTGCAGCTTCATGAGCACGATCCGGCGCAGCACGCTTTCGGGAAGCTCCGTGTGGTGCTCGCGCATCGGAAAGGCGATGTTTTCGTACACCGTCATGTCGGTGAACAGGCCGCCGGCCTGGAACATCATCCCCATCTTGCGGCGCAGGGCGTAGAGGGCGCGCGTGCCGAGCTCGTGCACGTTCTGACCGTCCACCTTGACCGAGCCGCGATCGGGCGTGGCCTGTCCGCCGATCAGGCGAAGCAGCGTCGACTTGCCTGACCCGCTCGCGCCGAGAATCGCCACTACCTTGCCGCGCGGAATCTTCAGGCTCAGGCCCTTCAGCAGCTTGCGCGGGCCGTAGGAGAACTCCAGACCCGAGATGTCGACGAGGATTTCGCCGGAGCTCACTGTGGAACCTAGTCCTTCTGGAGCAAGGCGACGGTGCCCAGGCCCCCGTCCGCGCAGATGCTCACCACCGCGCGGCTACCCTTGGGCATGGCCGCGAGCTCCTTTACCGCCTGCGACAGGATGCGGGCGCCGGTCGCGCCGAAGGGATGCCCCAGCGCGACCGACCCGCCGTGCGGATTCACCCGTTCCACCGGAAGCTTGCCCGGATCGAAATCCACGCCGACCTTGTCGCGCCGGAAGCTCGCGCTCTCGAGCGCGGCGAAGTTGCACAGCACCTGCGCGGTGAACGCCTCGTGGATCTCCCACAGCGCGACGTCGGCGTAGCGCAGGCCGTTGCGCGCGAGCATGCGCGGGATCGCGTAAGTGGGCGCCATGAGCAATCCCTCGTGGAAGATGTCGACCGCGGCGATTTCCCAATCGACGAGGCGCGCGCGGGGGATGGCCCCAGGCAGGCGCTTGAGGCCCGCGCCGGTCGCCACCCACAGTCCCGCCGCGCCGTCGGTCAGCGGGGAGGAGTTGCCCGCGGTGATCGTGCCCTTGCCGCTCGTCCTGTCGAATGCCGGCTGCAGCTTCGCGAGGCGCTCGAGGCTGGTATCGGCTCGCGGAAAACCGTCGCGGGACGTGTCCGCGACGGGAACGATCAGGTCGTCGAAGAAACCGGCTTTCTGTCCTGCGATCGCCTTCTCGTGGCTCGCGAGCGCGAGCTTGTCCTGAGGCTCGCGGGCGATGCCCCAGGTCTTCGCCATCTCCTCGGTATGCTCGCCCATGCTCTTGCCGGTCGCCCGGTTCTTGACCTCGAGGACGTGCAGGCGCACGTCCCTCGCCTTGAAGGCCCCGAGCGCCGCAATCCGTTGCTTGGCCGATCGCGCCTGGGTAAAGCGCCGCAGCCAGTCGGAGAGATTCTGCGAAAGCCCGATCTGCACGCGGCTCATGCACTCGACTCCGCCGACGAGCGCAAGCTCCTTGCCGCCGTGCCCCAGCATGCCGGCCGCCTCGAACGCGGCGACCATGCTGGTCGAGCAGGCGAGCACGGTGGAAAACGCCGGGATGGTCTGGTCGAGGCCCGCCTCGATCTGAACCTCGCGCGCGATGTTCGAGTAGCCGAGATTGGGGATCACCGTCCCCCAGACGAGAAGGTCGGGTCGGATCCCCTCGCGCGCGATTCCCGCTCCCGCCTGCGAGAGCGGTGTCGGAGGGGAAGGCTCGAGCCGCGCCATCGCGCGCATCACCGGGACCGACATCTCGATAGCCCCGAGCCGCGCGAGCGGTCCGTCCACGCGCGCGAAGGGGGTGCGCAGACCCGCGGCGAGCCAGAGGTCCTGTGGGGTGGAGTTCACATTGCGATTGTAAGGCCTGTTCCAGCCCGCCGACCAAAGTCGTGTACCCCGCCCGGGAATTCCGGAACCGAGGCGACGGTCTATACTGGATACCCTACGGAGGTGATGAAATGGATCGTCGCAATGGGTTACGAGCTTTGACTGCGCTGTCCCTGGCGGGTTTCGCTCGGGCGGGATGGGGACAGAAGCCAGCGAAAGGAGCCGTGAAAGTGGAAGACCTGCAAAAGAACTGGAAAACGCTGCTAGCCGATGGCGCGGACGTGGCCTCGAGCACCGAGCCGCTCAAGCTTGCCGACGCCGAATGGAAAAAGCGCCTGTCGCCGGCGGCCTACGACGTGCTGCGACGCGAAGGCACCGAGCGCGCGGGAACGAGCCCGCTCGACCGCGAAAAGCGCCCCGGAGTGTTCGCCTGCGCCGGCTGCGGCCTGCCGCTATTCAGCTCGGCGATGAAGTTCGACAGCGGCACCGGCTGGCCGAGCTTTTTCACGACCATCCCCGGCGCGTTCGCGACCACGGTGGACCGCAAGCTTTTCATGGAACGCACGGAGTACCACTGCGTGCGCTGCGGAGGGCACCACGGACACGTGTTCGACGACGGCCCGGAACCCACGGGATTGCGCTACTGCAACAACGGCGTCGCGCTGCGCTTCATTCCGAAGACGGGCAAAGCCTAGCGTCCCCCCAAAAAAAACGGGGCCGCGGACACCGCGGCTTCGTTCGACCGATACGGGGACGGGTGTCGTCCCCGTGAGTTCTACAGATCGGTGCTGAGCGTGCGCTGCGATTTCCACACGCTGTACAGCAGCAGCAGCGTGAGGATCACGGCGGTGACGCCGAACACAGAGTAAGCCAGGTTCGCAGGGGACAGGGATATTCCGACCCCGGTGACGGTCTCCTTGGTGGGCTCGAGCTTCAGCGCGTACATCCCGGTGTAGTGCATGCCGCAAACGGCGACGCCCATGACGAATGCGCTGCCGAAGCGCTGCAGCTTGCCGCGCAGATTGAACGCGAGCCACAGGGCGACCGTAGCGGCCACCACGGCGATCACGATGGACGCCCAGAAGAGCGTGGGATCGTAGGAGATCTTGGCGGGCATGATCATCGCCGCCATTCCGGTGTAGTGCATCAGCGCGACGCCCAGCCCGGTGAGCAGCCCGCCCAGAGGCAGGTTGAACGGTCCGCCGTCGCTGCGTCCCACGATGAACAGGCCGATGGCCGGCGCGAGGATCGCGAGGATCAGCGAGGTGAACGTCAGGACCGGGTCATAAGCCACCGGAATGCCGAGGTCGGCCGCGTTCATCCCGATGAAGTGCATCGACCAGATCGCGCCCCCGCCCACGGCGGCTGCGGCACCGACCACCGAACTGATCACGGCTCCCCAGGTCCGTCCCTGAGGGATCGCGATGGCGAGCTGCAGCGCCGTATAGGATCCGAAAACCGAGATCACATACGACAGCGCAACCAGAAACGGCTCATAGTGGATCGCGTTCATAGGCTATCTCCTTCGTTCGTGCATTCAAAACAAAACGTTACATCGAACGGCTAAGACCAAGCGTTGCATCGCATGTCTAAGGCCGCGAAATTATAGATCATATTCAATCTTGAAAGTACACCGGGTCCCTCCCTTTGTGCGGCAAGAGGTCTTTTGCACCCGAGTATTCGCGGTCAACGGGCCCGCGTCCAGGAATCCCTGCATGAAGCCACCGAGGAATCCGCAGCACGCGATGGCACCCGCGCACAGCGGGCTGTCCGGGAAAGCCACATCCGTGTCCGTCGCCTCCACCTTCGTCACGCCTTCCAGGGCAGGAACCAGCGTTCGCTTCAGGGCCGTGGGCATCTTGAGCGGGCTCCCGAAGGACCATTCCTTTTCGTACTGAAAAGCGCCGATTTTCTTTCCCGCCTCGAACAATTCTTTCTCCCTTGCGTCCGCTCCGAACGACTCGCCGTACGCCTGCACCATGGCCGCGATGTCCGGAAATTTCGCGGCGATTTCCTTCAGCGATGGCGCGCCAACGGACTGATTGCCCTCCAGGCCGACGACGCTGTACTCGGCGCTGAGCCCCTTGATTTCCGCGGTCAGCTTGGCCTTGTCGACATGGGTCGCGTCGATGCTGATTTTCACGACCTTGGGTCCGGAGCCCGACTCCGCGATTTGCTGTCCCTTCACGGGGTATCCCTGGCGGATCAGGAAAGCGGATATCCGGGCCAATGCGCCACTTTTGTCAGCTCCACCGATCGTGACCGTTACCATGCCTACCTCCACCGACCAAGTAGTAACGCAAATTCCGTGCCTTCGGGAAGGTCCGCGGGCCCGGCAATTTTCCCCATTTCCGCCTGTGGCTTCCGGCAGCCGCCGACGTGGGCCTGTCGGTAGTTCGTCGCAGAGCGACGGAAAAATTCTATCCCAATGTCATGCCCCCCGGGGGTACCGGCCCTGGCCAGCTGTAACGGCCGATACAGGGCTTACAAGCCGTTACACGCCTGGGGTCAACAGGCCCTGAAGCCGGGCCGTTTTCCATCCGTCTATTCGAGAAAGGAGAGAACCATGAAGACCAACAAACTCCGGCTCCTGGGCATCGCGGGGATCGCCGCATCCGCCCTCACCATCGCCGCTCCCGCGCTCGCGCACGACGGCTTTCACCACGGTCGCCCTCACTTCGGCTACCCGGGCCATCGCTTTGTGATCGTGCGGCCCGTCGTGGTCTACCGCCCTGCTCCGGTCTACTACGCGCCAGCGCCGGTGTACTACGCCGCGCCAGCGCCGGTGTACTACGCCGCGCCCGCGCCCGTCTACTACGAGCCGAATCCCGCGGGCACGCTCGGCGGAGCGATCGCCGGCGCGGCGATCGGAGGCATCGTCAGCCACGGCAAGCCGGGCGCAATCGCGGCGGGGACGGTGCTCGGCGCAGTCGTGGGGAGCACCCTGCCCCGCTAAAGCAGATCAGAGCTCATCGAAAGTCCGCCTTCGGGCGGACTTTCTTTTTTTGGCGCCCGGGCGTGGGTGCACCGGACCGTACAATGGCGCGATGTCCGACGCACCGCCCTACGCGGGCCTCACGCCCGATGTCGTGCTCGACGCGCTCGCGAGCGCGGACCTGCTCGGCGACGGGCGCCTTCTCGCGCTGAACAGCTACGAGAACCGCGTCTATCAGGTCTGGCTGGAATCACCGGAAGGCGCGGGCTCGGTCGTCGCCAAGTTCTATCGCCCCGCGCGCTGGAGCGACGCGCAAATCCTCGAGGAGCACGCGTTCGCCCTCGAGCTCGCCGAACGCGAAATTCCCGTAGTCGCGCCGCTGCCGATCAAAGGCAAGACGCTGCACGAGTTCGGCGGCTTCCGGTTCGCGGTGTATCCGCGCCGCGGTGGCCGCACGCCCGAGCTGGAGGACCCGCGCACGCTCGAGTGGATGGGGCGTTTCATCGGTCGCATCCACGCGGTCGGCGCGACCAAGGACTTCGCCGAGCGCCCTGCGCTCGACCTCGAGTCCTTCGGGCGCGAGCCGCGCGACTGGCTGCTCGCGCACGAATTCGTTCCGGCGGATCTGCTCGAAGCCTGGAGGAGCGCGGTAGATCTGGCGCTCGCGGGCGTGGTGCGCTGCTACGAGCGCGCGGGCGAAGTGGGCGCGCTACGCCTGCACGGCGACTGCCACGCGGGCAACGTGCTGTGGACCGACGATGGGCCGCACTTCGTGGACTTCGACGATTGCCGCTCTGGCCCTGCGGTCCAGGACCTGTGGATGCTGCTCTCGGGCGACCGCGCATCCATGACGCGCCAGCTCGGAGACGTGCTCGCCGGATACGAGGATTTCGCCGACTTCGATCAGCGCGAGCTACACCTGCTCGAGGCGCTACGCACCCTGCGCCTGATCCACTACTCCGTGTGGCTCGCGCGGCGCTGGGACGATCCCGCCTTCCCCGCCGCGTTTCCCTGGTTCAACACCCAGCGTTACTGGCAGGACCGGATCCTGGAATTGAAGGAGCAGATCTCCTTGATGCAGGAGGAGCCGCTTCGGGCTTGAGCGCAATGACCGGCACATCTTCCTTCACCGCTCCGCGCACGCGCGACGGCAGGCTCACCGTCTCTCTGGTAGTGATCTGCCAGGGCTTCAACATGCTGACGGTCGGCGGCATCGCGCTCTTTCTGCCGCTCATACGCGAAGACCTCGGCATGAGCTTCGCGCAGGCCGGGCTGCTCTCGGCGGTGTCGACCTTCACCTACGCCCTGGGCCAGATCCCCGCAGGCGTCCTCGCCGACCGCTTCGGGCCGAAGCGTCTTTTCTTTCTCGGCATCCTCGGCTCGACGCTGCTGTCGTTCAATTTCGGGACGCTGCAGACGTACTCGGGCGCGATCGCGAATCAGGTAGTGTCGGGCGCCTTCCGCGCCCTGATCTTCGCGCCGGGCCTCACTCTGGTGGCCTCCTGGTTCCCTCCGGATCGCAAGGCGACCGCGATGGGCGTGTACGTGATCGGCGGTGTCTCGGGGAACATCCTGCTCTCGCTCGTCGGGCCGCTTCTCGCGGTCCGCTACGGCTGGCGCCCGACTTTCATAGGCTTCGCCGCGCTAGGCGTGTGCATCGCCTTCGTCTACCTCGCGTGTGCCAGGGAGAAGCCCTCTCCGGGACGCCACGCCGTGGGCATGCTCGACGCGTTCGAGCTGTTCCGCTACCCGATCATGTGGGTGTGCGCGGGCATCCAGTTCATCCGCTTCGGCGTCACCACCTCGTTCAACTTCTGGCTGCCGTCGCTGCTCGTCTCCGACCGCGGGCTGTCGCTGCAGGCGGCCGGCTTCATCACGGCGATGGGCGCCGTGCTGACCGCGTCGGCCAATCCCCTCGGCGGCTACGTCTCCGACCGGCTGAGGAACCCGCCGCTCGTGATCGGCGTCTCGCTCGCCGTGCTCGCCTGCACTTCCGCTTTGCTCGTCATCGTGGACTCGATCACGCTCCTCGTTCTCGTCATCGCGATCAACTCAGTCTTCCTGCAGTTCTACTTCGGGCCGCTGTTCTCGGTGCCGCTCGAGGCGCTCGGACCGCGCGTCGCCGGCATGTCCGCCGGGTTCAGCAACATGTTCGCCAACTTCGGGGCGCTCGTCTTCGCCTACGCGCTCGGCGTGGTGAAGGACGCCGCCGGCGTCTTCAAGTGGGGATTCATCGCGACGGGCGCGGTGTGCGTCGTCGGCGTCGCGCTCGCCGTGCTGCTGGCGCGAATGAGGAAGCGGGTGGCGCGGCCCGATATGGGCTAGCGCGGATCGTCGGCGGGAGCGACCGCGGCGCCTTCGACGCCGTGCCGCGCAAGCGCCTGCGCGACGAATCCGGACGCCTTCATCTCCTCGATGAAGTCGCGCACGTACCGTCCGCCCGTCTCGCGGCCCCTGGGCACGGCCATCGCCTGATTGATGACCATGAAGCGGCCGGCAAGCAGGCGCACGCCGGGAACGCGCTTCGCATCGGCCTCGAGCTGCTGCCTGACGCCGGCAGACACCTCGAGCTTCTCGGCGAGCATCATGTTCACCACCTCGGGCGAAGTGGGCGCGCGCACGAGCATCGCCCGCTTGATCTCGCGGGTGAGGAAAAGGTCGTAGGCGCTACCCTTGCCCACGACGATCCGTATCCCCTCGCGATCGACTTCCGCGTTGCTGCGGATCGGCGAATCGGCGGGCACGAGGTAGGAGCCTTCGATCACGACGTACGCCGGCGACTGGATCATGTCCACGCCGCGCACCGGATCGATCGCCACGTAGCCGACGTCCCAGGCTCCGGTTTTCACAGCCTCGACCACGCGCCCCGCGGCCGCGAAGGGAACGACCTCGAGCGGAACGCCGAGCCGCTTGGCTAGCTCGCGCGAGAGATCGACCGAGACGCCGCGCGCCTCGCCGCTCGCCGGATCCTTCGAGGCGAGGATGGGGTTGCCGAAATTGATCGCGGCGCGCAGCTTGCCCGTCGGCGCCAGCTCGGCTACGACGGCGGGTGTCGGCTTGGGCGGAGCCGACGAGCACGCGGCGAGCGCCGCGAGCGCGAGAATCGCGATCCTCTGCATTGGATTTGGCGGGTTCTCTGCATTCTAACCGGGAATGTTTCCGGCGGCGAACGCAAGCGCGTCGTCGAGCCGGTCGTTGCCCCAGAACATCTCGCCGCGGACGAAGAAGGTCGGCGCCCCGAACACGCCCCGCGTCCGGGCAGTCTCCGTCTGCGCCCTCAGCTTGAGCTTGTTCTGTTCGGTCTGCGCGTCGCGGACGAGGCCCGCGGCGGGAAGGCCTAGCTGCGCCAGGACCTCGCTCACCACAGCCTCCGAATTGATGTCGCGGTCCTCGGAAAAATTGCAGAGCATGATCCGCCTGCAGTATTCGCCCATCCAGGGCTCCCCGGCGCCGAGCAGGGCGACCCGCATCGGCAGCAACGCGATGCGCGGAAACACGCTCGGCCGCCGCCAAGGCACGCCGTACTTGCGGCACTGGCGGACCATGTCCTTCCACATGTACTCGCCTTTTTCTTTCTGCGAGAGGAACGGAGACGTGTCCCAGCCGAAGGACTTGAAGATGGGCCCCAGGAGAAAAGGCTTCCACGCCACTTTCACGCCGTGCCGCGCGGCCGCGTCCTCGATGCGCATCACGCTGAGGTAGCTGTAGTTGCTGCCGAACTCGAACCAGAGCTCGATCTCTCTCACTCGTACACCCTCATTCGTACACGACCAGGCAGCGGACCTCGATGCTCTCGCGCAGCGGGGCGTCTGGAGGCGCGTGCGGATGGTCGAACGCGGCGTGAGGCGTGTACCGCGAAACGCCGCTCATCTGCGAATCGTACTGCTTGAAGACGAGCGCCTCGTGGCGATCCATGGCGGGGAAGTAGAACCACCGGTGCATGGGCGAGTGCGACACCAGGTAGATCTCGCCCGTCCGCGCCGCGTATCGAACCTCGCTCGTCACCAGGTCGGCCGCGGAAACCGTGCGGGCGTCGCACACGGCGAGAGGCGTATCGAGGACCGGTCCCCTGATCGAGCGCCAGATGTTGACGATGCTGTAGCGCCCGACCGAGGCGAGCGCGTCGGGGCTCTTGAGCACGAGCCCCAGCCGCCTGCGCCCCGACTCCTCGGTGTAGTCGTTGTGCACCCGCCCGTTCGCGGCGGGCCGCCCGCCGCCGCGGCCGAACGTCAGGGCCGGCCGGCCCGCCTCGCGCCTGCGCACCAGATGATCGAACACGTGCGCGCGCGCTGCGCCCGTCGCCGCGAGCGCGATCTGGGCCGCTTCCCGGTAATACACCGCGGTGACAGCCTCCTCGTCGAGAAAATCGGCCACCGACGAGGGAGCGTCCATCAGCTCGAAGCCCGCGCCCTGCACCGACGGGTGCTGCGCGAGACGGCGGGCGTCGGCGATGCGCGTGTCGCGCACGTCGAATTCGCAGTTGTGCCAGGGAGTTCCCTCCGGCGGCTGATCAGCGTAGTGGTACGGCCGCTCGCCGTTCGGCTTCAGATAAGCCAGGCCGGCCAAGACGCCGGATGCTTCCAGCGAATCCACGGTTCCTCCACGGGTAGGGTGGAGGACGCATTAGAGCCCGGCGTGGAGCGGGTCTCAAGCGAGAATTGGGTATCGCATGCATGCGCCGCGCGCATGCTAATGGTTCGACGGCGCGAAGCGGTCCTTGAGATTCAGGAAATGAACCTCGAGAAGATGAAATGACGCGACGGCGGCGAGAAAACTGAGCGCGGTACCGACGACGATGTACGTGAGGCCGACGATGATCGAGTCGGTCGGCGCCAATCCGAGGGCCGACAGCGCCGGCTTCCCGACCAGGAAGTGGAGCGGAACGCTCAGCACGTACATCGCGTAGCTGTACTTCGCCACTTTTCGCAGGAACGTCCACCGCAGCACCCCCGGCCAGCCGGCCTCACCGAGATGATCCGCCGCCGCCGCCGCGGCGAGCAGCAGCGCGAATGCGATGGCGAGAAATGTGTATCCCAAGGACTGAGTCATGGGGCTGGTGAAATAGTAGCCGCGAGAGCTCACCGCCCCGGCGACGAGCGATACGAAGCTTGCGCCCAACAAGAATCGGCCGCGATTCAAGACCCACGAGGCCACGGAAGGAATGCGAAACGCCGCGGCGGCGGCGCCCCCGAACGCCAACGCATCCATGCGGGTTACCAGGAACGTGTAGATCGCTTGACTCGGAGCTCCCGTCAAGAGCATGACGATCCGAAGCGACAGGCTTGCGGCGGCGATCGCGAGGCACAGGCGCATGACCCACTCGGCACTGCGTCGGTGTATGACAAACGGCCACAGGAGATAGAACTGCTCTTCCGACGCAAGCGACCAGAAGTGGGACACCGGATCTTCGGCCGGATGGAACGGCGTATACCAGTTCGAAAAATAAGCCCAGTACGACAACTCGACCATGGGATCGCGCTTGAAGGAAGAGGGCAGGAGACCCAGGGCCGGCAGAAGAACGAACAAGACGAGCAGCGTCGCGTAATAGAGGGGGAAGATCCGCAGCACCCGGCGCACGAAGAACGAGCGGTAATAGCGGGGTGCGTCGCGCGCATCGAGCAAGATGCCGGTGATGAGAAATCCGCTGAGCACGAAAAATAACTGGACCCCAATCCAGCCTCGATGCAGGGCCACGACGAACGGGTAAGCGACACCGCCGGACGCGACCATCAGATTGAGATTGTGCGGAACAACCAGAAGTACCGCGATTGCTCGAAGACCATCGAGAGTGGGCAAACGGGCCGGCGGCGAGACGGAATGCGCCGGCCCCGGGGTCAAGGGGCTCACTTGCTCACTCGACGCGTATATGCCTTTCCCGGATGACCTTCCCCCACTTCTCCGACTCGCGCTTCAGGTGGGCCGCGAATTCCTCCGGAGTGCTCGCGACGATCTCGAACCCCATCTGCTCGAAAAGACGCGCCTGCTCGGGCGCCGTCAAGGTCTCCTTGAGCTTGGCGTTGAGCAGCGAAACGACAGCCGCGGGCGTGCCCTTGGGCGCCAGCACGCCGTGCCAGGTCACGAATTCGTATCCCGGCAGTCCGGCCTCGGCGATGGTCGGCACATCGGGCAGCGCGGGCGAGCGCTTGGAGCCCGTCACCCCGAGCACGAGAAGCTTTCCCGTCTTGGCGTGGGGGATCGCCTCGGAGATGTTGGGAAACGTGATCCCCACCTCGCCGCCCAGTGCCGCGAGGAGCGAAGGCCCCCCACCCTTGTACTGGACCGCGACGATGTCGACGTTCCCGAGCATGTTGAACAGCTCGCCCGCGAAGTGAGGGTTGGTGCCCGCGCCTGCGGCCGAGTAGTTGAGCGCGCCGGGCTTGGACTTCGCCAGCTGCAGCAGCTCGCGCACCGAGCGGGCCGGCACCGAAGGATTCACCACGAGCGTCGCTGGCGACGAGCACAGCCACGTCACGGGCACGAAGTCGGCGAAGGAATCGTACGGCACCTTGCCGTACAGATACGCGTTCGTGACGAAGGGAATGGTATTGATCAGCAGCGTGTAGCCGTCCGCCTTGGCGTGCGCCACCACTTCCGTTCCGATGATGCCCGAGGCGCCGCTGCGGTTCTCGATCACCACCTGCTGGCCCAGGCGCTCTGAGAGCCTCGGCGTCAGCGCGCGCGCCACGACGTCGACGCTCCCGCCCGGCGGGAACGGCACGACGAGGCGCACCGGCCTCGCCGGATATTCCTGGGCTGGAGCGAGCAGCGGCAGCGCGAGCGCGACTGCGCCGACGATCCACGCGGACTTTCTCATCATCGGCCCGCTAGCGCCGGAACGTGCCGCAGTAGTCGGCAGGCCCCTGCCAGTTCTGCTCGGCGACGCGCCCCTGCTTGAAGATCAGCGTGCGCTCGCAGCGCACCGGCTCGCCGCCCGAGGACCCGAACATCACGCCGGTGCCTATCCCCACCGAGCCGCCGCTGCCGATGCCGATGCCGACCGAGGGCGACACTCTCGATCGCTGGCCCACGCTCTCCGACACCCAGGTGTAGACGTTGCTGCCGTCGGTGAGCTTGGTGCTGCGCGCGGGCGTGCCCCAGGCGCGCACCACGTCGTCGTAGCTAGCGCCGGCCCAGCTCTCGGGTCCGACGGTCCCGCCGGTCGATGCGCAGCCGGCGAGGAGGAGGATCAGGAGTGCGATTCGCGTCCGCGTTCCCATCGCCGGATGATACCCCGGCCGCGCCGGTACGGCACCCGTCTGTACTCTCTGCTGCACATCGCATTCGGAGGATGGAGGTGAAAAACAAATTCACCAAGGCGTTCCCCTTTGTCGCGATCCTCGTCTCGATCGCGCTTCCCGTTCTGGCGGCGGACTGAAGCGCGTGAAGAACGGGCGCGTCGTGCCGATCCCCGCGGGCGACAAGACCCGAGGCCACGCGACCACGGGGAACGCGGCGCTATGGAAGGAGCATCTCGCGGGGCTGCTGCAGCGCGCCGCGAAGAGGGAAGTAGCAAACGCCGGGGCCGCGGCAGGCTTCGCCGCGGCCCCGGTCGTTTCAGCGTTTCCGATCCGCTTCAGTCGTCGTCCGCCTCCACCAGCGCGAGGCCGTAGGGGTCGTTGCCGACACCCGTCACGGTCGCGACGACCGCGCGCGTGCGCAGATCGATGATGTACACCGTGCCGCTCGGCGCCGACGGCGTGACGCGCGCGCCGCCCGAGATCACGGCGTAGCGGCCGTCGGCCGTGACCGCGGAGCCCTTCGGACGCGCCGGGCCTCCGCCCGGACGGACCAGCGCGATGCGCGCCACCTCGGCGCCCGGGTCGTGGGCGAGCGCCTTCGCCAAGTCGACGATGGAGACGTTGTTCGCGCGGAAGTTCGGCACGATGATCAGCTTCCCGTCCGGCGTGAACGACGGGATGAAGGGCCGCGTCTCCCCCGTGGGGGAATCGGTGCCGACCCGCACGCGGGCCACCTCGGCGCCGGGGTCCGAGGCTCCTGCCCGGTCGACGTCGATGATCGAGATCGTGTTGCCCTCGAACGCACGCTGCTGGCTTTCGCGGTTGGCGGCGACGACCCAGCGCCCGTTCGGGCTCGTGGTAATTCCCCACGGGCCGATCTGTGTGGGAATGCGAAGGATCTCCGGCGTCTTCTCGCCGGCGAGCGCGCGCTGGAGGTCGATCACGGACACGTCGTCCGTGCCGCCGTTGGCAGTGAAGAGGTAGGTCTTGCCGGTGCTCGCGAGGCCGAGCGTGATGCCGTTCGAGTCGGGGAAGCAGCCCCAGGCCGGATGCGGCGAAAGCAAGGGCACCGGGGAGAAGGTCCCGTTGGCCTGCGGGAACGTATCGCGGAAGCTCGGCGGGCCGCTCGGTATCTTGGAGGACACGGGAAAGAGCGGGCATGGAACGTTGCCGCCCGCGCCCAGCGCGAGCTCGACCTGGCCGCGCAGGCTGCCGGTCTTGCGGTCGACGAAGGTGATGCGGTTGCCGCCGTCCTCGGTGAGGTGGCTCTCGGCGTTGCCGATGATGAAGGTGTCCTTCAGCAGCACCAGGCCGACCGCCCCGAAGTGGCCGCTGTCGATGTGCCGCACGAGCGCGTCGGCGGTGTCGTCGTGCCGCGGCTTCACCATCTTCCTGATATCCATGACCGCGATGTTGCCGCGCCCGCCGTGCTGCAGGAACTCGTCGTTGTCGACGGCGCCGTGGTGGTTGACCACGTAGGCGGTTTTCCGGTCCTCGCTGATGACGACGTTGGCCGGATCGCCGAGCGGTCGTCCGTCGAAGTGGTCGAGCGCGGTCTTCGAGCGGCTGACGATGGCGTTGGGCGTGCCGTTGTTCTCGGGCCTCAGCGCCTTCTTCAGGTCGATGGCGTACATGCGCGGGTCGCGGCGGCCCGTCGCCAGGATGAACGTATCGTCGGCGAGCGCGGTCTGCGCGAGAGCGAGCAGCAGGCCGCCGCCCAAAAAGAGATTCGGGAGCTTCATTTCACGATCCTCCTCAGGATGTGGTGGGTTGTGCGCCTAGCGAAGGCGGGTTCTTGTTTTCAGCCTTCGCGCTTATTTTTGAAACGAGTGCGCGAAACGATGTTAGGCGCCGGGTCTTGCGGTGTCAACGAGCGTTCCGCTATTGCGAATACAATCGGCACTCGCCCCTTGTGCGCACCAGGAGGACCCATGAAACGCGCCAGCGCAGCCCTCGCCGCGGCTCTCGCCGCCCTCCTCGCCGTGCCGGCTGCGGCTCAGCAGTACCCGGGCAAGCCGATCCGCATCGTCGTCCCCTTCGCCGCCGGCGGCACCTCGGACATCCTGGCGCGCGCGATCGGACCGCACCTCGCCACCGTCTGGGGCCAGCCGGTGATCGTCGAGAACCGCACCGGCGCCAACGGCAACGTCGGCGCGGACTTCGTCGCCAAGTCGGCGCCCGACGGCTACACCATGCTGCTCTCGGACGTGGGCGCGCTGGCGATCAACCCGAGCGTGTATACCAATATGCCTTTCGACCCGGCGAAGGACTTCTCGCCGGTCGTGATGGTGTCGTACTCGCCGCACGTGCTGGCGGTGCATCCCTCGGTGCCGGTGAAAGACGTGAAGGAGCTGATCGCCTACGCCAAGGCCAACCCGGGCAAGATGAACTTCGCCAACTCGGGCACGGGCGGCGCGCCGCACCTCGCGGGCGTGGAGTTCGCCGCGCGCACCGGCGTGCAGTGGGCCTACATCCCCTACAAGGGCGGCTCGGCAGCGGTGACCGACGTGATCGCGGGCAACGCCAACGTCCTGTTCAACGGCATGCTCGCGACGTATCCGTCGGTGAAGGCCGGGCGCCTGAAGGGACTCGCCGTGTCGAGCGCGCAGCGCGTGCCCTCGGCGCCCGAGCTGCCGACCGTGGCCGAGACGCTTCCCGGCTTCGAGACCGGCTCCTACCAGGGCGTGCTCGCGGCGGGCGGGACGCCGCGCGAGATCGTGACGAAGCTGAACGCCGAGCTCACGCGGATCCTGAACACCAACGACATGAAGGAGTTCCTCGCGAAGCAGGGCACCGAAGTGCGCGCCGGCGCTCCGGAGGCGCTCGGCGCGTTCATCGTCAACGAGAAGGCGCGCTGGGCGAAGGTGGTGAAGGAAGCCGGAATCAAGGCCGACTGAGCCTTGCCGGCGGCTACGGGTTCGTGACCGGCGCCGCCGGAGCGCGCGGAAGGAAGAGCCACAGCACGATGTAGACGGCGATCCCCAGGCCGCACAGCAGCGCGAACAGGATGAACGCTACGCGGAGAAACACGGGATCGACCTCTAGCCACTCGCCGAGGCCGCCGCACACGCCCGCGATCTTGCGGTCGGACCTGGAGAGGTGCAGTCCCGCCGCCGGCCGGCTCGCGCCGCCCGCGCCGGCCTTTTCCGGAGTCATGATCCAGAGAAGCACGTAAATCAGCGCCCCGATCCCGCCGAAGAACAGCGACGCGAGGAAGAAGAGGCGTAGAAAAACCGGGTCGATATCGAAGTACTCGCCCAGCCCCGCGCAGACGCCGGCGATCTTCTTGTCTTCCGCGAGTCGATGGAGTTTTTTCACGCCCGCTCCGCTACGCCTGCGCCTCGGCCGGAATGTGGCACGCCGTGCGATTGCGCCCCGATTCCTTCGCCCTGTAGAGCGCGCGGTCGGCGCGGGTGATCCATTCGATGTGGGTCGCGTCCCGGGCGTCGAAAACCGCGACGCCTAGGCTTGCCGTCGCACGCACACCGGACTTGGCCTCCAGCACAGCGGACTCGATGCGCGCACGGATCCGCTCGGCGAGTATCTCTGCGCCTTGGACCTCCGTTCCCGGAAGGACGATGGCGAACTCCTCCCCGCCGTAGCGCCCCGGGACGTCGTGAAGCCGCAGCGCGCCGCGCAGAATCCCGGCCACCGCGCGGATGACTGCGTCGCCCACCGGGTGGCCGTGGCGGTCGTTGATCGCCTTGAAGTGGTCGATATCGATCATCACCACCGCCGAGGGATGGCCGATCCTCCGGCAGCGCTGAAATTCGCTGGCGACCACCGACTCCCAGTGGCTGCGGTTGAGCAGCCCCGACAGCCCGTCGATGCTGGAGAGCGCGGCGAGCGTTTGATTCTGCCCCCGCACACGGCGCGCGAGCTGGTAGGTCGCCAGACCGATCGCGATCGGATAAATGATGAGAAGCGGCAGAGTGGCGACCCTTTCCACGATCGACGACTGCGAATGCAGCTCGAAGCCGGGCAACATCGCCACGACGGCCGCCGCGGCGAGCTGCGCCGCGAGGCAGCGCGCGAGGAAGCGCCATCCGCCGATGCTGGCCTTGTCCATCGCCATCATCGCGAAGATCACGGCACTCGGCGCGGGGCTGAAGCCGATCGCCGCCATCCACGCGCCGCCGCTCGCCGAGTCGAACATCAGATTGCGCAATTCAGCGCGGTACGGATTGGCGCTCCGACGCGCGAGTGCGTGAGCGATGTACGGCCACGCCAGCGCGTTCGCCGCGAGGACCGCCCAGCCGAGCGCGTGCGCGCCCTGGGACCACAGCGCGCCGCCCACGCAAACCGCGCCCAACGCGGTACCCAGCATGCGCAGTCGATGCATCCGCTGCGCGAAGTGCAGCCCTTCGTTCTGTCCGCGTCCCGAAAGCTCGCTCTGCTCGACGGTCCGGTCCATTGAAATTCCAGCCGCTTGGCGATGAACGCGATTGTATGTCACGCTGCGCAAAACAACCCGGGGAGACACCATGAAGCACCCAGCCACCCTCGCAAGCTTCGCCGTCGTCGCGGCGCTCGCCACGGGCGCCGCCTTTGCGCAGGTCAAGCGGGACTTCGACGCCGAGGCCCGGGCCGCGGTGCAGTCGGCCAAGGACGCGGCGGGGTTCGAGTTCCTGGGCACGCTGGTGCGCACCTGCCTCCTTCCGCAGAGCGGCGGCGAGGACGCGAGCGACGTCGTGCCTCCTTACATCGCGGATCCCGCGAAGGCGCCGGCGCGAGATACCTGGTACGCCCCGCCCGCGAAGGTTTTCGACAATCTGTACTTCGTCGGCGGCAAGATTCACTCGTCCTGGGCGCTGACGACGAGCGAGGGGATCATCCTCATCGACACCATCTATCCGTACAACTCCGAGGAGCTGGTCGTCGGCGGGATGAAGAAGCTCGGCCTCGATCCGAGGAACATCAAGTACCTGCTCGTCTCGCACGCGCACGGCGACCACATCGGCGGCGCCGAGATGATCCAGGGGCGCTACCACCCGCGCGTCGTCATGGGCGGGCCGGACTGGGACACGGTCGGGAAGCACCCGAACCGCTACAAGACCATGTCGCCCAAGCGCGACATCGTCGCGACCGACGGCATGAAAATCGCGCTCGGCGGCGAGACCGTGACGATCTGGCTCACCCCCGGCCACACGCCGGGGACGATGTCCTACACCTTTTCGGTGCTCGACCGCGGCAAGCGCGTCAACGTCGCCTACTCGGGCGGCACCGCGTTCAATTTCGTCAACAACACGCCCGACCCCGGCATCAGGAATTTCCAGACCTACATCGACTCGCAGAAGCGCTTGGCGGCGCACGCCGCAGCGACGAGCGCCACCGTCCTGCTGTCGAACCACTCCGAGTTCGACAACGCCTTCAACAAGAACCGCATGCTCGCCGGCCGCGGCGACGGCCCGCATCCGTACGAAATCGGTGCGGATTGGGTGCAGCGGTATTTCCAGGTGATGCAGGGCTGCGCTAGGGCCGCGCAGATCAAATTGGAGCAGAAGGCCGCGGAGGCGAAGTAGAAAAACAAAACGCCCCGGGGTCTCCGGGGCGTCGTCCTGCTGTAAGGCACGCCGGCCTAGCAGCTGGCGGATATCCCTGTTGTGCGGATTGATCCGCTGTTAGAGGCCTGTAAGCCGATCCTGCCTTGGTTGTCTCTCACGGGATCACCTCCTTTCGACGTTGTGGGACCTAAAGTCTAGCATTCCCGGCCAAGCGCGCGCTCAGCCGCCTTTGACCGCCTTGTACGCCGCCTCGACGTTGGTCGGGAAGCGCTCCTGCGCGGCCCAGCCCTCGTACTCGGGCATGCGCACTTCCTTCTTGATCTGGTCGAGCGACTTGCCCTCCTTCGCCAGCTTGCCGACGCGCTCGAGGAGCAGCGCGTAGTATTTTTCGCTGTCCTCGAAAATCTTCACCGTGCCGGGCGTCCCGTGCCCGGGAACCACGTGAACCGGGTTCAGGCTCTTCATCGTCTTCGCCGCGGCGAGGATGTCGGGAATCGACACGATCGGCCGGAGATTGTTGATCTGGCTGACGACGATGCCGGCCGCGGAGAAGAGCACGCGCTCCTTCGGCAGCCACACGGCGGTATCGGACTCGCTGTGCACGCCCTTGAGGTACATCAACTCGAAGGTCCGCTCGCCCACCTTAAGCGTCATCTTCTGCCGGTACTCGACGTTGGGCGTGACGAAGCGGTAGCCCTCGAGCGCCGCGCGCATCTCGGGCGAGGTGGCCGCGAGCTTCTGGATGCGCTCCGGGTCGCCGCGCTCGCGGGCGCGCATCGACTCGCCCGCGCCTTCCGCCGCGATGATCGTGGCGGGAGGGGAAAAGACGAAATGGCCCGTCGTGTGATCCGGGTGCGGCTCGGTGTCGATGAGAAAGCGCACCGGCAACGGCGTGAGCTTCCTCACCGCCTCGAGGATCGCGCGCGAGTCGGTCGGGTTGTGCCCGCTGTCGATGAGCACCACGCCTTCCTGGGTGAGGACGATGCCGCAGTTGGAATTGAAGTTCTTGCCGACGTAGACGTAGACGCCGTCTTCGAGCTTCCTGATCTGCGGGCCGAGGTCCTGGGCGAAAGCGAAGCCGACGAGGAGAAGCGAGAGCAAGGCCGAAAGCATCGATTTGAAATTCATGGCGCTCCTTTGAGCTGTCGCTGGAATGCGGGTACGACGCGCTCGAGTATACAACCCCGGCTTGCCGCCGCCCGGACATGCTCCTATCATGGAACATCCGCAGCGAATAACCGGCTTGAGCCGGAGCATCGCTTCAATTTCGGGCCTTCGGTCCCATCCTTCCTGGCACAGTTGTGCCGCTCCGACCGCCGGTTCAGGGATCCTCCAAGAGGTCCCTGGATCTGTCTCGAACGGTCGCCTTGCGCGCGGCGCCGTTCGGCTTCCAACGCGCGCAAAAGGGGGAAACATGGTTCGCTCAATCGGGGCACTACTGCTCGGGCTGTTGCTATCGGCACCGAGTCTGGCGCAGCAGAAATCGACCAAGGAGCAAATCATCGGCAGCTGGATGTTCAGCTCGACGAACGCCACGCGGGCCGACGGCAGCACGTTCGATCCCTGGGGTCCCGGCGCGACTGGCAGCCTCATCTACATGCCCAACGGGCGTTTCTCGTTCATGCTGATGCGTGCCGACATCCCCAAGTTCGAACGGGACAAGGCGACCTCCGAGCAATACAAGGCCGCGGCGCAAGGGGTGACCGCGTATCACGGCACGTACACGGTCGACGAGGCGACGAGGACGATCAATCACCGCGTCCAGGGGAGCTCGTTCGCGGCGTTCAACGGCACCGATATCAAGCGAATCGTCACTTCGGTCACGGCTGACGAGCTCAAGTACGTCACCCCCGGCACCTCGTTCGGGGGAAAGGCTGACTCTATCTGGAAACGGGCCCAATAGGCCCGACGGCGAACAACCGCCCCGGGGGTCTAGGCTGCGCGGCTCCCGGCCTTCAGATTGCGCGCGATGAAGGCCTTGACCATCTCGCGGGCGCGGTCGGTCTGCAGTCCAGGCTCGGCCACCCACTCGTGCACGCTGTCCGGGAACACGTGGAAATCGACCTGGCCGCCAGCCGCCTTGTAGGTCGCAGCGAATTTCTCCTGCGCCGCCGGAAGCACGTTGTCGTCGAGCGCGCCTTGCATGATCAGGAGCGGCAGCAGCGTGACCTGCTCGCGGCGCTCGAGAATCTCCTGCGGGTTCGCCTCGTGGATGGTGTCCCACGGAACGAAGAAGGTCTTGTTGTTCTTGATCATGCTGTCGCGCTTCCTCGCCTCGGCGTTCTGGAAGCGCGCGAAGGTGTTGCTGATCGGCGAGCGCGTCGCCACGTACGCAATCGTCGCGTCGGGACCCCCGGGCAGCGGAATCGCGTTGTAGCGCGCATCGCGCGGGCGCATCGCGAGCAGCTCGGCGACGTGGCCGCCGCTCGAGCTGCCGTACACGCCGAGCCTGGACGCGTCGCCGTTCCACCCGGCCGCTTTCGACTTCAGCCAGCGCACCCCGTAGTTCGCGTCCTGCACGCAGGCCGGGTACGGCGCTTCCGGCGCGATCGTCATGTCGATCGCCACCACCAGAACGCCGCTCGCGGCGATCGAGCGGTCCATCGGCTCCTCGGCGAAGCGGTCCTTCCTGTTCCACGCGCCGCCGTGCAGATCGAGCAGCGTCGGGAACGGACCCGCGCCCTGCGGCTGGTAGATGCGAGCCATCAGCGTCCGCCCGGCGGCGTTGCGGCGGAACTCCACCTCGCTCACCTTGAGCTCGAACTTGGCTTTGGGGTCGTAGGCCGCGTGAGCGGCGCGAGACGACAGGCCGGCGAGGCCGGCAGCGCCCAATGCGGTCATCTTCTTGAGAAAAACCCGGCGTCCAAGGGGACGACTCTCCATGCTGACCTCCTCAGTCTAAATCGAATTGCAATCATCCCAGCGGCCCCAAAAACGGCTCTCCCAGATACGTATCGCTCTTCCCGTCCACCGCGTCCGGCCAGTTGGCGTTGTCGATCTTCGGGCGCAGCGACGCGGGACGCGGCTTGCCGTCCCAGCCGACCTGCTCCATATAGTAATACAGCTGGAAGGCGAAGCCGTCGGGGTCGACGGCGAAGGCGCAGTAGTCGATGCCCGGGAACAGCTCGGGCGGGAGCATCTTGACGGTCACGCCGTTCGACTTCAGGAAGGAGATGGCGTCTTTCAGCTGTTGGTAGCCGGCGAGCTGGACGCCGAAGGACATGAGGGTGGTGCCTGCGCGCAATCCCAGTTCTTCGCGCAGTTTCAAAGGATACAGCGCCATGCTGTGATGCTCGGTGTTGGCGCGCAGGAACACGCAGCGGTGCCCCTTGTATTTCACTTCCTCGGTGACGGCGAAGCCCAGGTCGTCGCGGTAGAAGGCGACCATTTTCTCCATGTCCGCGGCGAACAGGCGCACCGGCCCGATCCGCGCGATCTTGAACGGCCGCGCGAGGAGCACGCCGCCGACGTCGTATGTTTCTTCGCTTGCGTCTCTTGCGCGCGTGCCCTTCTCGATCTCGATGCCGTCCGCGCTCGCCTTCATCACCTCCGCGTACTCGGACTTGTGCGGCAGCTGCGGCGGCTTGTTGTAGCGCACGCCGTACATGTCGCGCGGCTTCGAGTATCCGTCCCATCCGATCTGCTCGATGCCGTAGTACAGCTCGTTGGTGTGGCCGTCGGGATCGGGCGGATAGAAATGCCAGTTCGATCCCGGCAGGTCGCGGCCGGCGCGGCGGATCGGACGGCCGCGCTTGGTGAACCAGTCGAAGGCATCGGAGACTTCCTGGAGCGAGCCCACCTGCCAGGTGATCTGATTGACGGTCCCGCTCTGGGTGCGCGCGTGCGGATTGACGACCTCCAAGAGGCGCCGCGGGAAGAAAACGAAGGAATGGTGATCGGTGCCGTGGCGCGAGAAGTAGCCGACGCTCGGGCCGACCTTGCCGCGCTCTTCGGGCGGAACGCGCTCGCTGAAGTCGATCGGATCGGAGACGCGGAAGCCGAGCAGCCGGCAGTAGAAGTCCTTGCTGCGCTCGGGGTCGAGCACGTTGACGCCGAAATGCCCGAGGCGCCGGATGCGGAACGGCCGCGGCAGCTTGACGCCGCCGACGGTGAATTGCTCGGCGGTCGATTGCGGAATGCGTTCGGGCTTGTTCACTGCGCGCTCCTGATATGCTGCATCCGTCGGCGATTATAATCCCCCCGCCCATGCCCATGACCGACCCGAAGAAATCGCTGCTCGCCCTGCACCAGAACATGTCGCAGGTGATCTTCGGAAAGAAGGAAACCCTGACGCTCGCCCTGGTCACCCTGCTCGGGCGCGGGCACCTGCTGATCGAGGACGTGCCGGGGGTCGGCAAGACCCTGCTCGCGCGCAGCATCGCGCAATCGATCAAGGGCGAGTTCAAGCGCCTCCAGTGCACGCCCGACCTGCTGCCGAGCGACGTCACCGGGGTCTCGGTGTTCGACCCCCAGGCGCGCGCCTTCAAATTCATACCCGGCCCGGCGTTCACTAACGTGCTGCTCGCCGACGAGATCAACCGCGCGCCGCCGCGCGCGCAAAGCAGCCTGCTCGAATGCATGGCCGAGCAGCAGGTGACGGTCGACGGCCAGACTCACCGCCTGCCGGCGACCTTCATGGTCATCGCCACGCAGAACCCCATAGAGTTTCACGGCACCTACCCGCTGCCCGAGGCGCAGCTCGACCGCTTCTTCATGCGTATCCGCGTCGGCTACGCCGACACCGAAGCCGAGCTCAAGATGGTCGCGTCCCAGAAGCACGGACACCCGATCGACAGCCTGCAGCCCGTGATGGGGATGGACGAGCTCGCCGCGCTGCAGCGCGCGGTGGAGGACGTCCGCATCGCCGACGACGTCGGGCGCTACGCCCTCGCGCTGGTGCAGGCGACGCGCGACAACCCCGGCCTCGCGCTCGGCGCCAGCCCGCGCGCCACGCTCGCCCTGGTCCGCGCCTCGCAAGCCCTTGCGCTGCTCAAGGGCGAGGAATTCGTGACGCCGCAGCACGTCAAGCAGATGGCCCGCTACGTGCTGCCCCACCGCATCATCGCGCGCTCCGGCGCGAGCTCGATCCAGGCGACCGAGGCGATCGTCGACAAGATCGTCGGATCGGTCGCGGTGCCGGTCTAGGAAGCCCGCGCGCCGCGGGACTCATGGTCGACCTGCGGCAGGAGATCGACTTCAGCGCCGCCCTCGGCTGGCTCGAGCGGTTCGTGTCGATGCCGCTCGTCTTCGGCGCGCTCGCTGCCGCGACCTTCGCCATCGCCTGGAACCGCGGCATCGCGCTGATCTACGCGCTGTTCGCGATCCTCGCCGCGGTGCTCGTGGTGTCGGTGCTCGGCCCGCGCGCCATGCTGCGCGCGGCGGCGCTGCGCTTCGCGCTGCCCGTCGAGTCCTCGGTCGGCGAGTTCATCTCCGTCGGAGTGGCGCTCGAGCCGCTGCGATGGCCCGCGAGGCGGTACTTCGTGAACCTGGCCGCGCCTTTTCCCTTCGCGCCCGGGCACGACGTGTTCATGTCCGCGTGCGGCCGCGGATACGCGCGAACCCAGCGCGTGCCCTGCGTGCGGCGCGGCTTGTTCGAGCTGCGCGAAGCCCGCGCTTCGTGCGCCTACCCGGTCGGGATTTTCTCTGCTGCCCGGACCCTGCCGGTGAATCCGGTCCACATCACGGTTTTCCCGCGAGTGCATCCCGTGAGGCGCTTTCCGCTGCCACCCGGCTCGGCGCGCCTGAGCGGGGAGCTGGAGCGCCCGGCGCCCTCGGTCGGGCAGGAGCTCTTCCGGGAGGTGCGCGAGTACCGCTCCGGAGACAACCCGCGCCACATCCACTGGCGCAGCTCCGCGCGGCACGACCGCCTGATGGTGAAGCAGTTCGACGCCATCGCGACGAGCGAGACCTTGATCGTCCTTGACCTCGACGAGCACAGCCACGACGAGCGCGGCGACTCGTTCGAGCGCGCGGTGGAGATCGCGGCGACGCTCGCGTCGCACCTGATCGGGCACGGGCAGCGCTGCGGCGTGGCGGGCGGTGCGGCGGAAGACGAAGCGCCGCGGCTGTTCCTCGCGCCCGGCGCCGGCGCGACGCACCTGCGCGCGGTCCTCTACGCCCTCGCCGCGGTGCAGCCCGGCGCTTCGTCGCGCTACGCGAGCGTCCTGTCCGCGCTCGCTCCGCAATACCGCCGCGGACAGCAGTGGATCCTTTTCGATCACGGCGCCACGCGCCCCGCCCTGCCTTTCTTCCTGCGCGGCCAGCTCGCTCCCTTGTGGTTTCGCTTCGACAGGGCGAGCTTCGCCGAGGAAGACGACGGCGCTCACCCGCCCGCCCCTCCGGCGCGGCTCGCCGACGGCTTCGCGATCGCGCGCGACACCGACTTGTCGCTCCTGTTCCGATGACGAAAGCCCAGGTCTCCGACGGAGTGTCGCTCTCGCTCTGGGTCGCGCTGACCGTCGCCGCCGCGGCGCGCGCCGCGGTCTCGGACGATGTCTTCCACGCCATCGCGATCACCCTGTTCTGGGCTTCCGTCTACGGCGCCGGGTTGAGCTACGCGCGCAACCACGAAGGCTCCCCGCCGGAGACCGCCACCAACGGCATCGCCGCCGTCGGGCTGATCGCCTTCGGAGCGACCTGGGTCACGAGCAGCCTGCTGCAGGGGCTGATGACGCTCCTCCTCTGGATCCAGGCGGCGCGCAACCTCGGGTTGAAGGAGCGCCGCGACGCCTACTTCGCCCTCGCCGTCGGATTGGCCCTCGTCGTATTCGCCGCGTCGGAGGCGCGCAGCGGCTTTTTCGTCATCGCGCTCGTCGCCTTCGGCTTCGCGGCTTTTGCCGCCCTGGTGTATTGCCACAGGATGCAAGGGGCCGAGCGCGAGTCGCGCGACCAGGGCGCCGCCCGCGCCGCCGCCGACGCCTTCCCGCTCGCGCATCTCACCGTGCTGTGCGGAACGGTGTTCCTCGTCGCGTCGGCGTGGTATCTCCTCGTTCCGCGCCCCGACCCGATCCAGTTCGGAGTCGTCCCCATGCGCGGCGGCGACCAGTATTCGAGCGAGTCCTGGGAGCGCGAAGCGCGCGGCGGCCGGCCCGCCGGCCGAAGTCCGGGCAAGCCGGCCAGGCCCGAGCGCGGCCCCGCGGCGCGCGGCGACCCTTCGACCGACACCCGCCCCGACGACGAGATCGACATCACGCGCTCCGGAGCCAGCGGTGCGGTCGACCCGAACGCCATCGTGATGTACGTGCAGGCCGGGCGCGCGCTCTACATGAAGCGCAAGAGCTTCGACCGCTTCGAAGGCGATCGCTGGCTCGAAACAGACAGCGCGCTGCGCAAGATCCTGCCGCAGGAGGGCGAGTTCAATTTTCCGGCGCCCGACCGGGGCGAGCAGGTGCGCTACACGGTGCAGATCGTCGCCGCCGAGCTCGAGACGCTGCCGCTTTCGGCGCAGCTCAAGCAGCTCGTCGCGCCCGTGCTGGTGATCGGCGTCGCTAGGGACGGGGCCGTGCATCTTCCCGTCCCGACGCGTCCGGGGTTCGGCTACGCAGCGACGTCGATGCTGCCCGCCGACACGCCCCGCCCGATCGCCTACGACGTGGCTGCGGATCCCAGGCCCTATCTTCAGCTGCCCGCGGATTTCTCGCCGCGCATCGCCGAGCTCGCGCGCGAAGTCACGGCGCGCGCGGGCATGCCGCTCGAGCGCGCGGTCGCGCTCGAGTCGCATCTGCGCGGCAACTACGCGTACAGCTTCGAGACCGTCCTGACGTCGCAGAACGTCACGCCGCTGGATGCGTTCCTGTTCGAGACTCGGCGCGGCCACTGCGAATTCTTCGCGAGCGCCATGGCGGTCATGCTGCGCAGCGCCGGCATCCCCTCGCGCGTCGTTCACGGCTACCTCGCGCACAGCCTGAACCCCGTCACGGGCCTGTACGAGGTGCGCGCGTTCGACGGCCACGCCTGGGTCGAGGCGCTGATCGAAGGGCGGGGCTGGATGACCTTCGAGCCGACCGCCGCCTATCCGGTGCCGCAGCGCGGGCCGCAGACCGGGACGACGCTCTTCGATCTCAAGACCTACACAGAGAAGCTCGCGCTGCAGGAAGCCCTGCAGGGCAAGTGGAGCCTGAAATCGTCCCTCGCCGCGCTCCTGCGGAAAGCGGCCGAATTCTGGCACGCGCTCATCCTGCAGTTGCGGATCGCGCTCGAAAGCCTCGGCGACGCGATCGCCGCGCACGCCGCTGCGCTCGCGGGAGCCAGCGTCGCGGCGGCCGCTCTCGCGGCCGGGGCGTATTTCCTGCGCGCGACCTTGCTCCTGCGCTGGGCGCAGTTCGTCCTGTCGTTCACGCCGGCCGCGAAAGTGCCGCTCGCCGCTTTCAAGCACCTGGAGCGCATCGCGCGGGCGCGGCGGCTCGGAAGGCCGGTCAACGAGACCGCCGACGAATACTTCGACCGGCTGCTGGCCGGGCACGCCGCAGGCGAGAATGAGCTCAATCTGCTCAGGCGCGCCTTCAACGCCGCGCGCTACGGGGGCGCCGGACCGGAGCATGCGAGCGAGGTCGCCCGGGCGTTCTCGCTCGCCGCCGCGTCGCTGAACGCATCGTGAAGTAACATGCGAGTGGGGCGGAAAGAATGAAATTCGGCGTCTTCGATCACATCGACTCGAGCGGGCAGCCGCTCGCCCGGCAGATCGAGGACCGCCTCGAGCTCGCCGAGGCCTACGACCGGCTGGGCTTTCACGCCCTGCACATCGCCGAGCACCACTCGACGCCTCTGGGCGTCGCGCCCTCGCCTTCGGTGTTTCTCGCGCTGGTCGCGCAGAGAACCCGGCGCCTGCGCTTCGGGCCGCTCGTGTACACGCTGCCTCTCTACCACCCCTTGAGGCTCGCCGAGGAGATCTGCACGCTCGATCAGCTGAGCGACGGAAGGCTCGAGCTCGGGGTCGGCCGAGGCGTCTCGCCGCTCGAGATCGCTTCCATGGGCGTCGCTCCCAAGGAAGCGCAAGCCATGTATCTCGAAGCCTTCCAGGTGGTGATGAAAGCCCTGACCTCGCGCAACGTCAGCTTCGAAGGCCGCCACTACCGATTCGACGACGTCCCGATCATTCTAGAGCCGGTGCAGAAACCGCATCCGCCGCTGTGGTACGGCGTGTTCAACGCCGAGAGCACCGAATGGGCGGCGAGCCTCGCGGTGAACGTCGTCACCAACCTCCCGCCCGCGGCGGTGCGCGTCATCACCGACCGATACCGTGCCGAATGGTCGAAGCTCGGCAAGGATCCCGGGCGCATTCCACTGATGGGAGTGAACCGGCACATCGTGGTCGCCGAGACCGACCGCGAGGCGATGGAGATCGGGCGGCGCGCGTACCGGAAGTGGTTCCAGAACTTCAGCGCGCTGTGGCGCAAGCGCGGCGTCGCACTCCCCGGAAACATCGCCTACTCGGAGGAATTCGACGGCATCGTGAAGAGCGAGCAGGCGATCGCCGGCTCGCCGCGAACGGTGCGCGACGCGATCGCGCGGCAGATCGCGCAGAGCGGCGCGAACTACCTGCTCGCGCGCCTCGCCTTCGGCGACCTGTCGCTCGAGGAGTCGCTCAACTCGGCCGAGCTGTTCGCGGCCCGCGTGATGCCGGAGCTTGCGGCCGCCGCGGTGAGCTGAGCGCTCCGGCCTAGTCCCGCCCGAACAGCCCGACTAGCCCCGCCGCGCCCTTCGAGCGGCCCTGCAGCTTGGCGAACAGCTCGTCGCGCGTGAGGCCGGGCGGCAGCTCCTTCGGATCGAGGTCGGTCGCGATCAGGGTGAAGGTGTAGTGATGCATGCCCGTGCGCGCAGGCGTGCACGGCCCGAGGTAGTAGCCCATCCCGTTGGTGCCCTTGCCGCCGACGTATTTGTCGCCGAGCTGGCTCGTCTCGCCCTCGGCGAAGCCGGTCACGCTCGTCGGGATGCCGTAGGCGACCCAGTGGATGACGCTCAGCCCGCCCCGGCCTTCGGGATCGACCATCACCAGCGCGTAGCTCTTCGTTCCCGCCGGCGGATTCGACCAGGAGAGCGGCGGCGAGACGTTGTCTCCGATGCAGTTCGGATTCTTGGGATTGTTGCCGGCATTCTTCTTCTGGAGCATCGTGCCGTCCTTGAACGCGGACGAGGTCAGCGAGAACACGTCCGCGCCGGTCGAAGGCGTGCCGCTCATCATCGCGCAGCCGCCGAGAGCCAGCGCGGCGATGGCGCCGGCGAGAGGCGTTGTTGCAAGAGCGAGCTTAGTGGACATCGTTGTCTCCTTCATGTTGGGTAGGCGCAATTCTACCGCCGAGAGCCGAAGCCTTGACGATCCTGTTCCCGAAAAGGCAGCATAGAGAAACCGTACGACTGAGAGTGCAATGGAGGAGCGTCTCCCTACCGCTGGTACGATCGTCGCGCTGACGCTAATCGCGGCGGCCGTTTTGGCTGCCTGCGGTTCCTCCGGCTACAGCTCCACGTCGGCGCCCCAGCCTACGACGACAACCACGAGCGCCCGGTTCGCGTTCGCCGCCAACTTCGACGCCAACAGCATCTCTATCTTCAAAATAGATCCAGCCACGGGACGGCTGTCCGCAGGTCCTGCCGACGTGCCGACCGGGCCCTGCACCGGCCCGTGGTACTTGGAGGCGAGCGGCAGCAGAAACTTCCTCTTCGTCGCCTGCCAGAGTTCGAACAGCGTCGCGGCGTTTTCAATCGACCCGAGCACAGGAGCTCTTGCGATGATCGGTTCTCCCGCCGCCGCCGGAAGCGCGCCAGGTATCCCCGAAATTCACCCGAGCGGAAAGTTCCTATACCTCTCGAACATCGGCTCCGCCTCGCTCGGCGCCTACTCGATCGGCGCCGATGGAACGCTCTCGGAAATCAACGGCTCGCCGTATGCGGTCGGTCTGTTACCGTACGGGGTCAAGGTCAGCGACTCGGGCGCTTTCGTGTACGTCACCAATCGCGATTCCGACACCGTCTCGGTATTCGCGGTGGACCAGGACTCAGGCGCGCTGGCCGAAATCAACGGCTCGCCGTTCCCGGCCCGCGACGGCCCCCGTGCGATCGAGTTCTCCGGCAAGTTCGCGTTCGTGGCCAACCGCTTCGAAGACACGGTTTCCGTGTTCGCGGTGGACGCGGCCACGGGAACGCTGAGCGAGATCACCGGCTCGCCTTTTGCCGCGGGGGACGACCCCCGCTCGGAGGTCGTCCACCCTTCGGGCAAGTATCTCTACGTGATGAATGCGATTTCGAGCGACATCACGGCCTACTCCATCGACGCAGGCACCGGCGCCCTGACGCAGATCCAGGGCTCGCCCTTCTTGGTCGGCGCGACCCTCCTGAGCGGGGTCCCGCCGACCATCGAAATGGACGCGATGGGCAAGGTCATCTACGTGACCGACAGCGCCTCCAACGCCGTTTCGGCTTTTCGCGTCGATGAGGAGACGGGCACGCTGCAGCCGATCCAGACCACGAGCACTCCCGGCATCGCATCGTCGATCGCGTTGCGCTAGTTCCAGCGATATCGCCTCGTGTAGCTTGACAAGGATTATTGCTCGCTCTGAAAATCGGTGCGCCCGGGATTCTTCTTCCTCTAACCTCCGCAACCGGTCATGGCGAATGTGCTGATCGTTCTCACGCTTCCCGAGCCGGTGCGGATGCAATACTTCAATCACCTGCGCCGGCAGTTCCCAGAGTTGAAGCTCGATATGGTCGACCACCACAGCAAGGTCGATCCCTTCATAGGCGACGCCGACATCCTCGTCACCTTCGGCGCGCACATGGCCGATCACGTGCTGGAGAAGGGAAAGAAGCTCAAGTGGATCCAGGCGCTCGGCACCGGCGTGGACGGGATCGTCGACCGGCCGCCTTTCCGCGAGGGCGTGCTCGTCACCAACATGCACGGGCTGCACGGCGACTCGGTGCCCGAGGCGGCGATCATGCTCATGCTCGCGCTCGCGCGCGACCTGCCGCGCGCGATGCGCAACCGGAGCGCGCGCAAGTGGGAGCGCTACCCATCGCAGCTCCTCAAGGGCAAGACGGTCGGCATCCTGGGCGTCGGCGCGATCGCGAGATCGCTCGCCCCCAAGTGCAAGTCGTTCGGCATGAAGGTGGTCGGGATCACTTCGTCCGTGCGCGACATGGACGGATTCGACCGCATGGTCCACCGCGACGACCTCGAGGACGCGGTGCGCGATCTCCATTTCCTCGTGCTCCTCACGCCATATACTCAGGAGACGCACGGGATCGTGAGCGCGAAGGTCCTGGCCGCGATGAAGCCGTCGGCCTTCCTGGTCAATCTCGCGCGCGGCGGGATCGTCGACGAGGAAGCGCTCCTGCGCGCGCTGCGCGAGAAGCGCCTCGCGGGCGCCGCGCTCGACGTGTTCGCGAGCGAGCCGCTGGCCGCGGAGCATCCGTTCTGGAGCATGGACAACGTCATCGTGACGCCGCACCTCGGGGGCTTTCACGACGAGTACGCCGAGCAGGCCCTCCCCACGGTGGAGGAGAATGTCAGGAAGTATCTCGCGGGAGACCTGGGCCAAATGATCAACGTCGTGAAGCGCTAGCCATGGCGAACGAGCGCATCAACCATCCGATCTCCACCGCCGAGCTCGAGCGGCGCTGGTCGGCGGCGCGCGCCGCGATGGCGGAGCAGAGAATCGACGCGCTCATCATGCAGTCGAACAACGACTGGATGGGAGGCTACGTCAAGTACTTCACCGACGTGCCCGCGACGAACGGCTACCCGGTCACGGTGGTGTTTCCGAAGGACGATCGAATGACCGTCATCGGCCAGGGGCCGATGGGCGTGGTGCGCGAGTTCGGGCCGCAGGGCGATCCGGTGCGCCGCGGCACCGCGCGCTTCATCGGCATGCCCTCGTATGCCTCCTGCCCGTATACGGCCGACTACGACGCCGAGCTCGCGGAGAAGGCGCTGGCGAAGTATTCGGGCCGGACCATCGGGCTACTGGGGCGCGCCGCGATGTCCTTCGCGCTCGGCGATCACCTGCGCCGCAAGCTCACCAAAGCGAAATTCGTCGATGCCTCGGACGCGGTCGACCGCATCAAGGCGGTGAAGAGCCCTGAAGAGCTGGAGCGGATCAGGAGGACCGCGGCGCTGCAGGACAAGGCGATGGAGGAGACTTTCGCTGCGATCAAGCCCGGCATGCGCGAGCTCGAGGTCGCCGCGGTCGCCGAGCACGTCGGCCACAAGTACGGGAGCGAGCAGGGCCTCTTCCTCACCGGCTCGGGCCCGGTCGGGACCGCCGCCGTATTCGCCAACCGCTACCAGCAAAACCGCGCGCTGCGCGAGGGCGACCAGTTCACCATCCTCGTCGAGAACAACGGCCCCGGCGGCTTCTACACCGAGCTCGGCCGCACCTGCGTGCTCGGGCGCGCCTCGCAGGAGATGAAGGACGAGTTCGCCTTCGTGCTCGAGGCGCAGAAGTTCACGCTCGAGCGTTTGAAGCCGGGCGCGAAATGCAGCGATATCTTCGCCGAATACAACGCGTTCATGCGCAAGAACAAGCGTCCGGAAGAAAAACGCCTGCACTCGCACGGCCAGGGCTACGACATGGTCGAGCGGCCGCTGGTGCGCCACGACGAGACCATGACTATAGAGAAGAACATGAACATGGTGTGCCACCCGACCTACGTCACTGCGACCACCTACAGCTGGTGCTGCGACAATTTCCTCATCGGGGAAACCGGCGTAGCGGAAAGGCTGCACAGGTTTCCGCAGAAGATCGTCGAGCTGGAATAGCATGCGCCGCAGCCGCCTGGCCGGATCGGTTCTCGCGGCGACACTGCTCCTCGCGTCGTGCGCGCATCGAGCCACGCTCCCGCTTCCCCGCCTGGACGGGGAAACGGTCATGCTGAAAGTCGCCTACGTCGTCAATCCGGGCTTCCCGAGCATGAGGAACGAGCAGATCAGGGCGGTGCTCGCGGCGGCCAAGCGCGGCGTGAAGGAAAACTTCGGCGTGGACGTGGAATTCCTGGAACCCGAGGAGCAATCGCTCAAGGCCTTGTTCGATCGCTACACGTCGAACGATAGGAGCGAATGGAACGACTTCATTTACGACTTCAAAAGCGGCAAGGGGAACCGTGCGGAGCTGACCCGAGGATACGCCGCGAACTTCCGCGCCGGCGAGGACAGCCTCGACGAGATGATCGCGTATGCTGAGCCTTTTCTCCTCGCTCCCGTGCGCGAGCGGAGCTACCGGGGATTCGCGGAAGCCGTGACCGCCACGCTCGTCGCCCGGCTGGACCAGATCAAGTCTCAAAAGCTTCCCGACGGGAGCAGCTTGATCGACCTTTCACCGAACAACGAGGTCGTCTTCTGGGCCTTCATCGGCCGGCTCTCGTTTCCGTACGATGTCGTCATCACGAATCAGCTGATAGCGAGCGCGGAGTACGTCGGATCTTCCGTGCACACCGCGATCCGCGGCGGCATCACCAACGGCATGACCACGCGCAACCCGTCGTCCCGATACGGGACGACGGCGATAGTGAGCACCTATCCCTTCATCGGCGAGGACCGCGTGACGCGGGACCTGCGGGGCGAGGAGAGCTATTCCGAAGCGGACAGCGCCATGTTCGCCGGATTGCTGCTGGTCCACGAGATCGGCCACCAGCTTTTCCATCTAGGCCACCCCTACGGGAAGAAATCGTGCGTGATGAATCCGCCCGAGCTGCTCCACTTCCGGGAATGGGCCGAGCAGCTCTCGCCCAAGGACTGCCCGGTCGGCGAGTCGGCCGCGATGAAGCCCGGGTTCGAGAAGTTTCCCCCGCAACAGTGACCTCGCGCGGCCGCAGGAGGGTCGTCACCGGTCACGACGTCCGAGGCCGCGCGGTGGTCCTCTTCGACGGCGAGTCGCCGCACAATTTCGTGCTCGAGAAAGCAGGCGGTCTGCGGCTCACCGAGATCTGGGAGACGCGCTCCTCGCCCGCCGACAACTCGGGCGGGCGCGACGCCGGCGATCACGAGCGCCGCATCGAGCCCGTGGGCGGCGGCAGCGTGTTCCGCATCATCGAGTATCCGCCCGACAGCGTGCGCCTGAAGACGCTCGCCCCCGAGAGCTTCTTCCGCGGCATGGGCGCAAAAGCCGCCGACGCCGCGACGCGCAGGCACCCGGGCATGCACCGGACCGACACCGTGGACTACTGCGTGGTGCTCTCGGGGGAGATCTGGGCGGTGCTCGACGAGGGCGAGGTGCTGCTGCGCGCCGGCGACTGCCTGGTCCAGCGCGGCACCAACCACGCCTGGAGCAACCGCAGCGAGCAGCCCTGCGTGATCGCTTTCGTCCTCGTCTCGGCGAAGCCCCTGCCGTGAAGCACCGCATGCGGGTCGACCGCGACGTCGCGGTGCCGATGCGGGACGGCGCCGTGCTCCGCTGCAACGTCTACCGCCCGGACTCCGCGGAGAGGTTTCCGGTGCTGATGACGCTCGGGCCCTACGGCAAGGACGTGCACCTCTCGCAGTTCATGCCCGAGGCCTGGGAGGCCTTGAAGCGCCGCCATCCGGAGATCCTCGCGGCGTCTTCGTGCAGGTATCTCGTGTTCGAGACGCCCGATCCGGAGGTGTGGGCACCCGAGGGCTACGCCGTGGTGAAGGTCGATTCGCGCGGCTCGGGCAAGTCGCCCGGCAGGCTAGACGTGAATTCCCCGGCCGAGTTCCGCGACTTCTACGACGTGATCGAGTGGGCGGCGGTGCAGCCCTGGGCCAGCGGCAAGGTGGGCCTGCTCGGCATCTCCTACTACGCCGCGGGCCAGTGGATGATCGCCGCGGAGCGCCCGCCGCATCTCGCAGCCATGCTCCCCTGGCAGGGCACCTACGATTTCTATCGCGACCGCTGCCGCCAGGGGGGAATTCTCGGCAGCGGCTTCCTTTCGCGCTGGTGGAACCGCAGCGTGCTCAGGAACCAGCACGGAAATCCCGACACGCCGCTCCTCGACATCGACACCGGCGAGCGCAACACCGGGCCGGCGAGCCTGCCGCCCGAAGCGCTCGCCGCGAACCGCGAGGACTACATCGCGAACCTCATCGCGCGCCCTTTGAACGGGCCCTGGTACGCGGAGCGCAGCGCGCGCCTCGAGCGCATACGGATTCCCGCGCTCGTCGTCGCCAACTGGGGCGGCCTGGGCCTGCACCTGCGCGGCACGATACTCGGGTATCTGGGCATCGCGTCGAGGGAGAAGTGGCTCAAGGTCCAGTCGGGCTCGTATTTCCTCACGTTTCTCCAGGCTCAGAGCGTCGCGCTGCAAAGGAAGTTCTTCGACCGCTACCTGAAGAATATCGACAACGGCTGGGAACGCGAGCCGAAAGTGCAGGTCTCGGTGCGCAGCACGGACGACAAGGTGAAGCGCGTCGTGAGCGATACGCAATGGCCCCTCGCCGGAACGAAGTGGACTCGCTTCCATCTCGACGCATCCGGTCTGGCGCTCGGAGCGACAGCTCCGGGCAAGGCCGCGAGCACGAGCTACGCGGCCATCGGCGACGGCGTTACTTTCAGCACCGCGCCTCTTGAGCGTCCGCTCGAATTCGCCGGACCGATCAAAGCGAAGTTGTTCGTCTCATCGAGCACCGACGACATGGACATCTTCGCCACCCTGCGCGCCTTCGATCCGCAAGGGAAGGAAATCACTTTCCTGTCGGCGGTCGAGCCCAAGGCGCCGGTATCACAAGGCTGGCTGCGCGTCTCGCAGAGAAAGCTCGACGCGAAGCGCTCGACCGAGTGGCAGCCCTGGCATCCGCACGACGAGACGCAGAAGCTCGAGCCCGGCGAGATCGTCGAGGTCGACCTCGAGATCTGGCCGGCGAGCCTGGCGCTTCCCGCCGGTCATCGGCTTGCGCTCACGCTGCAAGGGAAGGACTTCGAGCGGCCGGGCGAGTCCGGCGCGCAGAAGGGCTCAGGCTGGTTCCTGCACGACGACCCGCGCGACCGGCCGCCGGCGAGCTTCGCGGGGACGCACACCGTATACAGCGGCGCCGGCCGGGAATCCTATTTGCTCGTGCCGGCGATCGCGGACTGACGCCCCACGAACGTCGCCCGCCGTGCCGTGCCGCGGATATGCGAAACGAGCACGCCCGCGCACGCGATTTCGACGATCATCGAGAAGACCGGAAGCAGAGATTCGACGGACCACTCCGTTCCGGCCAGCCGAAGGGACGTGAGAACGCCGTCGCTGACGACCGTTACGATCAGCGCGCCCGCAGCCGCCAGGCTCAGCGAAACGAATCGGCGCAGCCGCGCGCGATATTCCGTGGTGAAGGCCGCGGGAACGCGCAGGCGATCGATATACAGCCAGCACGCTATCCCCGCGAGAAAAGCGAGCCAGAAAGCGCAGCGGTCGATCGAGACCACGACTTCGGCGAACGCCTGGTCGACCGCCGGCCACTGCATCACGGCATACCACGTGAAACGAGCCTTCATGACGATGAAAACGGCGGCGATCATCAGAACGGCCGCGGCGCCGACTCTCTTGGCCTGCTTCGCCAGCGAAGCGACGGCGAACTGCGCCGCGATGGCGCGAGGATCGCCGAAGTTCGCGACGGCGCGCCGCTCGGCCTCGTGCCTGTCGCTCGCCGGATCAGCGGCGACGGCCTCCCACAAATGGTCTTCGACCTCCCGCCGCACGCATCGCGAAAGCGGCGGATCGAAGCGGAGCTCGCCCGCCAGCCGCTCCGCGTACTCCGAGATTACGCCGGATGCTTCGATGGCCGGCTTCCTTTGAACAGGTCGCGAATGGCTTCGGAAAATTTCCCCCAGACCGCGCGCTGCTCGGCGAGCTCGCGCTCCCCGCGCCGGGTCAGCGCGTAGACGCGCCGCCGCCTTCCGGAGTCGGCCGTCACCCAGCGGCCGGCGAGCAGCCTGGCCTCCTCGAGACGGTGCAGCACCGGGTAGATCGTCCCCTCCGGGAGATCGAACGCGCCGGCGCTCCGGCGCCTGATTTCCTCGATGACGGCGTAGCCGTGGGCGGGTCCGGCCGCCAGCGCGGCGAGCACGATCATGTCGAGATGCCCTTTGAGCATTTCGCCTTCCATACCTAGCATTATTGAGCCTCTCAGCGCGGGAGGTCAAGTCGCGGCTTGACACATAGTTATGCTATGTATAGCATCGCTAGGGATATCTCACAGAAGGAGCCCTCGCATGCCGATCGTTAAAATCCATGTGCCCGACAACGTGTTGACGCCCGAGCAGCGGCGCGAGATCGTCAAAGGCATCCACGAAGTCCTCCTCACCGTCGAGAAGCGGCCACTCGATTCGCCGACCTACGTGCTGATCAACGAAATCCCGGCCTGCGACTGGGGTTCCACCGGGAGGGTCTATGAGTCATAGCCCATTGAGCCGCAGGGATGTCCTGCGCATGACGGCGACGGTCGCCGCCGCCGCGGCGGTGCCGGGCGTGCTGGGCCAAACGGCCCCGGCGGCGAGCTTCGGGGCGCCGGTAGTCGAGCTCTACGTACCCGCGGGCGTGCTGACGCTCGAGCAGAAGAGCGCCGTGGTGAAGGGCTTTACCGACGTGATTCTCGGAGCAATGAAGCTGCCGCCGGATCCGGCCAGGCGACTGTTCGTGGCGATCATAGAGACAGCCGAGGGCGGCTTCGGCGTCAACGGGAAAGTCTTCGCACCGCGCGGCAAATAGCAAGCGCGCTACCCGCGCGCATCGATGAGCACGAAGGCGACGCGGCAGCTCTCCTCGCCGCGGTTCACCCAGGCGTGGCTGGTCCCGCGCTGCACCAGCACGTCGCCCGCCTCGAGATGGACTTCCGAATCGTCGAGCAGCATGTCGATCTCCCCCGAGATCACCACGGCGTAGTCGATGCTGCGGGTGCGATGCATGGTCGCATGTCGCGAGCCCCCCTGACTCGCGTCGATTCCCATCTCGCGCAGCATCGCCGCGTTGTCGACCGCTCCTACATCGGCGGCGGGAGGAAAATCGACCACGCGGAAGATCGAGCCTCGCGGCGGCGGCGCCACGCCGATTTCGCGCTCGGCGCCGTCCGCGCTGCCCGAATTGTCGGCCGGCGACTCGCCCGTCACCCACAGCAGCGTGGAAGTGAGGCCGGTCGCCTTTCTCAGCTTTGCGTTGGGCGCAGCCCCGTCGTAGAGGACCACGGCTTTCCCCGACGCGTCGTGGCCGGTGACGACGCGCCGCGTCGGCCGCGTCACGCGCTCAAGGGACGAAAACGAAACTCCCGCTCCGCCTTCGCGATCGCGGCGGTGTTCCTCGGCGAAACGCCCCAATGGTCGTTCCGGTTCGGCGGCCACTTCCAGTCCTCGGGCGTCCCCACCTTGTAAGAGGGGCCGACGCGCTGCACTTCCGCGGTGTATTCGACGGCGGCGCCGAACGGCGCCACGAAGTAGGCGAATACGTTGTTCCCCGGCCCGTGGCGTCCCGGGCCCCAGAAGGTCTCGATCCCGGCGTCCTTGAGCCTGCCGATGCCGCGCATCACCGCGTCGATGTCGATCATCTCGAAGGCGATGTGATTCAGGAAGGAGTTGCCCCCCTGGGCGTAGGCGACCGCGTGGTGCACGCGGTCGCAGCGCAGGAAATTCATGAAGCCGGTGCGGTCCGAGAGACGAAAGCCCAGCACCTCGACCGCGAAGCGCGTGCACGCCTCGCGGTCGCGCGCGTTGAGCACCACGTGCGTGACCTGCAAGGGCCGGTCGCGGTCGGGACGCAGCTTCTTCGCGCGCTTCTTCTCGGTGAGGAAACGGAACACATGGCCCTCGGGTCCTTCGACGAGAAAACCCGAGCCGCCGCCGGGCTCGTCGAAATCGCGCACCGGACCGAGCGGCGCGCCGGCGGCGGCGGCGCGCTTGCGTATTCTCAGGATTTCGGGCTTGGTGCCCGAGAAGGTGACCGCGGCGACCGCGGGCGAGCTCGCCTGCATGACCGATATCACGTAGGGCAGCCCTTCGGTTCCCCGCAGATAGGACGTGCCGTTCCGCTCCCCGGTGTCGAGCAGGCCCCAGGTGTCGCGCAGGAACCGCACTGCGGATCCGCGATCGGGCACTTCCAGCTCGACGCTGCGCAATCTCACGTTTTTCGCCCCGGAATCGAGCGCAGTTTAGGCAGAATCCGGGGTCTCCGCAAGGCGCGCGGAGTCAATGCGCCTTCCGGAGTAACAGGGGCATTCGGGCGCTGCGCGCGGCCAAATCCGGATACAATCCCCCTCCCGGCCATCAAGAGAGCGGCAATGAAAAAGGGCAGGAGCCTCGGGCCCGCGGAAGTCGATCACAGGAAATCCCTGTCGCTGCTCCGTGCGACGCTTGAGTCGACGGCCGACGGCGTCCTGGTCGTCGACAACCTCGGGAAGATCACCACGTTCAACCAGCAGTTCGCCGAGATGTGGCGCATCCCGCCGCAGATCCTCGCCTCCGGGAACGACGACGACGCGCTCAACCACGTGCTCGATCAGCTCAAGGAGCCGGACCTGTTCCGCGCGAAGGTGCGCGACCTCTACGCGCATCCCGGCCAGGAGAGCTTCGACACGATCGAATTCAAGGACGGCCGCATCTTCGAGCGCTATTCCAGGCCGCAGCTCGTCGAAGGGCAGACGATAGGCAGAGTGTGGAGCTTCCGCGACGTCACCGAGCACCGGCGCGCCGAGGAGCGGTTGCGCGAGAGCGAGGAGCGCTTCCGGCTCATCGCGGAAAACGTCGGCGACCTGGTCGCCATGGTCGACACCGAGGGGCGGCGCATCTACAACAGCCCCTCTTACCGTGCTCTCTTCAGGGACAACGAAATCCAGCCCCAAACGGATTCGTTCAAGGAGATCCACCCCGAGGACAGCGAGCGGGTGAAGGCGATCTTCCGCGACACCGTCCGGACCGGTGTCGGCCAGCGCACCGAGTTCCGCTTCCTGCTCAAGGACGGAAGCATCCGCTACATCGAATCGGAGGGCCGCGTCATCCGCGACCCCGCGGGCACGGTGAGGAAGGTGGTGCTGGTCTCGCGCGACATCACCGAGCGCAAGCGCGCCGAGCAGCGCGAGAAGATGGAGCACGCGGTGACGCGCGTGCTCGCCGAATCGGAAACGCTCGCCGAGGCCATCCCCAGGATCGTTCAGACGATCTGCGAGACCCTGAGCTGGGACTGCGGCGCGCGCTGGAGCATGGACGAGCGCAAGAAGGCCATCTGCTGCGTCGAGACCTGGAGCATTCCCAGCAAGGCGGTCTCCGACTTCATCTCGGAGGTGCGCAAGCTGACCTTCCAGCCCACCAACAAGGGCCTGGTGCGGCAGGTTTGGGTGAACGGCAAGCCGCACTGGATCCCGGACGTGAGCCGCGACGAGGGCTTCCAGCGCGCCCAGCTCGCCGCGAAGGCGGGGCTGCACGGCGCCTTTGCCTTCCCCATACTCGCCGGAAATGTCACGCTGGCCGTCCTCGAGTTCTACAGCCGCGAGATCCGCAATCCCGATCCTTCGCTCCTGCAGATGGTGCGCGTCATCGGCAGCCAGATAGGGCAGTTCATGGCGCGCAAGCAGGCCGAGGAGAATCTGCTCTACGTCGCCACCCACGACACGCTGAGCGGCCTGCCCAACCGCTACATGTTCAACCAGCGCTTCGCGCATGCGCTGCAGAACGCGCAGCGCTACCGCAAGTCCATGGCGCTCTTGTTCCTCGACCTGGACCGATTCAAGTTCGTCAACGACACCCTAGGCCACCCTTTCGGCGACCGGCTGCTGCAGGAAGTCGCGGGGCGCCTGAGGCTGTGCCTGCGCGAGAGCGACACCATAGCCCGCTTCGGCGGTGACGAGTTCGTCGCGCTCATCGAGGACTTCACCGCTCCGGGCGACGTCGTCAGCGTGGCGCAGAAGATCCTTCACGCGATGCGCTGGCCGTTCATGCTCGAAGGCGAGACCTGCCACATGACCGCGAGCATCGGGATCAGCCTTTACCCGAACGACGGCGCCGACTTCGCGAGCCTCCTCAAGAACGCGGACATCGCCACCTACCGCGCGAAGGAGCAGGGCAAGAACACCTACCTGTTCTACTCGGAGGAAATGAACGACCATCTGTCGGCGAGGATCGCCAAGGAGACCCGGCTGCAGGGAGCGCTGGAGAGGAACGAGTTCATTCTCCACTACGAACCCAAGGTCGAGATCAACACCGGACGGATCACCGGGATGGAGGCGCTCATCCGCTGGCAGCATCCCGAGCTCGGACTGCTTCCCCCGCTGGAGTTCATCGGATACGCGGAGAACTCGGGGCTCATCGTTCCGATCGGCGCCTGGGTGCTGAGAACGGCGTGCGTGCAAAACCAGACGCTTCAGGTCCGGGCGCCGCTCACGGTGTCGGTGAACCTGTCGGCACGGCAGTTCGAGGACAAGCACCTGCTGCGCGAGATCGAGCGGGCGCTCGGCGAGAGCGCCCTCAAGCCGAACTGTCTCGAGCTCGAGATCACCGAGAGCATGGTGATGCGCGACATCCAGGGCTCGAAGAAGATACTCGACGGCATCAAGTCGATGGGCATACGCCTCGCGATCGACGATTTCGGAACGGGCTATTCGTCCCTGGTCTCGCTCAAGCGCTTCCCTTTCGACTGCATCAAGATCGACCGCTCCTTCATCAAGGACATTCCGCAGGACCCGGACGACGTCGCGATCACTCAGGCGATCATCGCCATGGCGCACAGCCTGCGGCTCAAGGTGATCGCCGAAGGGGTGGAGACCCAGGAGCAGCTCGACTTCCTCACCGAGCACGGCTGCCACGAGTTCCAGGGGTATTTCTTCCGCAAGCCGCAGCCCGCCGAGGATTTCTCCAAGCTGCTCCGCGACAACGTGGCCGCCGCCGCGGCGGCCGCAGGCTAGAGCGCTATTCCGGCTTGATGCCGGCCGCCGTCAGTATTCTTCCGTACTTCGCGTAGTCGCGCTTGAGCAGCGCCTCGAACGCCTCGGGCGTTCCTCCGGTGATGTCGAGGCCGCCGTCGGCGAAGCGCTGGCGGATGTCCGGCTGCTCCAGCACCCACTGGATCTCGCGGTTCAGCTTGCGGACGATATCCTTCGGCGTCGCCGCGGGCACCATGACGCCGTGCCAGGTCACCAGCTCGAAATCGGGAATCGTCTCGGAAATCGCGGGAAGCTCGCCGAAGGGACCGGCGCCCCGCTTCGCGCTGGTCGAGGCGATCGCGCGCACGCGACCCGCCTTGATCTGGCCCTGCGCGGTGTTCAGCAGATCGAACAGCAGGTTGACCTCACCGCCCATCACCGCGTTGAGCGCGGGCGCGTTGCCCTTGTACTGCACCATGATCATCTCCGCGCCCGCGTACGATCGCAGCATCTCGCAGCCGACCTGCGGCAGCGCTCCCGAGGCCGCGCAGCTCACCGCGCCGGGTCTCGCGCGCGCCTGCGCGATCACCTCGGCCACCGTGCCGGCGGGAAACGCGGGATTCGCGAGCAGCACCATCCACGCGCTGTCGAGGTGAATCACCGGGGCGAGCTCCTTGAACGGATCGATGCTCGCCTTGAGGAAGAAGGGATTGGTGACGATCGCGGGAACTACGAACACCACGGTGTGACCGTCGGGAGCCGCCTTGGCCGCCGCTTCGTGCCCGACGTTCCCGCCCGCGCCTCCGCGATTCTCGACGACGCCGGGCTGGCCCGTGCGCTCGGCGAGCTTCGCCGACACGATGCGCGTCACCACGTCGGCGGGCCCGCCCGGCGGAAACGGCACGATCCAGCGGATCGGCTTCGACGGCCACGCTCCGGCGGTCTGCGCCTGCGCGAAGCTCGCAGCCAGGATCGCTGCGCAGGCGGCCGATGCGAGACCCCGTTTCATCGCCGTATTGTCGGCGATTCCAGTGCTACCTGGGAGGAGGAGGCGGCGGCGGTGGAGGCGGGATGTAGCTCGGACCCGGCGGGGGCGCCGAAGTCAGGTGCCCCGAGATCGGAACCTTGTGGCCCTTCGAGTACATGCACTGCACGTAGGCTTGGTCGTAGCGCCGCTGGAGCGCGTACGCCGCGCTCTCTCCGGAGCCGGCACCGACCGCGGTGCCGACGAGCAGCCCGAAGCCGGCTCCGGCCGCCGCCCCGCCGCCACCGCCGAAGGCCGCGCCGACGCCCGCGCCGACCGCCGTGCCGACGACGGCGCCCTTGGCGGTGCTCGAGTTGGCCACTTCCGAGGGCGTCGTTCCCTGCAGCAGATTATCGGCGAAATTGCGGCAATAAAAATCGTCGTCACGGAACTGGTCCGCGCTCTTGCCCGTTCCGGGCAGCGCCATCACGCTCGGACCCTTGGGTATGCTCGTGCAGGCGCCGAGCAGTAGCGCCGCGCCCAGGGCGGCGGAGACTTTCCGAAAGTTCATCGGCGCGTGCGGGTCAGCCGCTGGGCGCCGCTTTGGGTGCCGCTTGCGGAACGGCCTGTGGCGCGACGCGCTTCCAGCCCGCCGGGCATTCCTTCACGTAGGGATAGTAGGTCTTCGATTCCTCGCAGTAGTACCAGTACGAGGTGCGGGGCGGAGTCGCGGATCGTGCGCCGCTCTGTTCCACGTAGGTCGTCGGAGCCGCCGGCACGGCGACCGGCGGATAGTAATAGTACGGCGGGTAATACCAGGGATAAAAGGGCGCGCCGACGAACACGCCGAAGCGCACGCCCCCGTGGTGCCAGGCGAACGCCGGCGCGCTTGCCGCCGTGCCGAGCAGCACCGCACTCAACGTCAGAATCACTTTGACCCGGTTCACGATTCGTCCCCCAAGTCCTCTTGCAGTTGGACAGCATCCTAGCAAACGGGTGCCTGAGTCAGAGTAACCAATTGTCACAAATTGTGACGCTCGAAGCGCAGGCGATTCGCTCCCAACGCACGGCAGCGAGAACGGACTACAGGATTTCAGTCGATCTTCGCCCCGGAGCGCTTCACGACTTCGGCCCACTTCGCCGAGTCGCGGCGTATCGTCTCTGCGAACTCCTCGGGCGTGCCACCCGCAGGCTCGTCGCCGATCTGGGCGAAGCGCGCGAGAAATGTCGGCCCCGCGATCGCTTGGTTGATCGCCGCGTTCAGCTTGAGCACGATCGGCCGGGGCATGCCGGCCGGGCCGATGACGCCGGTCCAGGTCGCGGCGTCGTAGCCCGGCACGCCCGCCTCGGCGATGGTGGGCAGGTCGGGAAAGCCCGCCGAGCGCTTGCTGCCGCTCACCGCGAGCGCCTTGACCTTTCCGGACCTCGCGAAGGTGGAGATGGAGTTGAGGCTCTCGAACATCACCTGCACATGGCCCGCGATGAGATCGTTGATCGCCATCGCACCGCCCTTGTAGGGGATGTGCACGATGTCCGTCTCGGTCATGTATTTGAACAGCTCGCCGCCGACGTGACCCGGTGATCCGTTGCTCGAGGACGCGTTCATCAGCATGCCGGGATTCTTCTTGGCGTACTCGACCAGCTCCTTCACCGAGCTCACCGGCACCGACGGCGATACCGCGAGCAGCAGGTGCCCTTTTACGACCAGAGCGATCGGCTGCAGGTCGCGCTCGATGTCGTAGGGCAGCTTGGCGACCATGTGGCGCGTGATCGCCATCGCGCCTATCGGGCCCATGCCGATGGTGTAGCCGTCGGGCGCAGACTTCGCGACGAGGTCGATTCCGATGGTGAGCGCGCCCCCCGGCCGATCCTCGACCACGACCGGCTGGCCGAGCGGGCCGGCCATCTCGGCCGCGAGTATGCGCGCGACCGTGTCGGTCGCGCTCCCGGCGGCCTGAGGTACGATGAGCCTCACCGGGCGCTCGGGATACTCGGCGAACGCCGTGCACGCCGACGCGGCGATGAGCGCGAAAAGAGCGCCGCGCGCGCTCATTCCGGCTTGATGCCCGCGGCCTGGGCGACCTTCGCCCACTTTTCGCTCTCCGATTTGATGAACGCCGCGAACTCCTCGGGGCTGCTCCCGACCGGCTCGGCGCCGTCGGCGGCGAGGCGCTTCCCCACCTCCGCGTCGCGCAGAGCGCGGACGATCTCGTCGTGCAGCCGTGCCACGATATCGCGCGGGGTTCCCGCCGGCGCGAGCACGCCGTACCACTGGGTCGAATCGTAGCCGGGGAGCCCGGATTCGGCGACCGTGGGGACGTCCGGGAGACCTTCGCTTCTTCTGGCGCTGGTCACCGCGAGCGCCCGCAGCTTCCCCGCCTTGATGTGCGGCAGCGCGGTGAGCGCGTTGGGCGCCATCACGAGAACCTGCCCGGCGAGCAGGTCCACCACGCCGGGCGCCGTTCCCTTGTAGGGAATGTGCACCATGTCTATTCCCGCCATGCTCTTCAGGAGCTCGATGGACATCTGCGGCGAAGTGCCGATGCCGGCCGAGGCGAAATTGAGCTGGCCAGGGCGCTGCTTCGCGTACGCGATCAGCTCGGCGATCGATTTCACCGGCAGCGACGGATGCACGACGATCACGTTGGCGAGCGTCGCCGCCTGGGTGATCGGAGCGAAGTCGCGCAGCGGATCGTACGGGACCTTCTTGTACATGATCGGATTGATCGCGAGGGTGCTCGCGGCCATCAGGATCGTGTGCCCGTCGGCGGGCGACCTGGCGGCGAGCTCGATGCCTATCATCTGCCCCGCTCCCGGGCGGTTGTCGACGACGAACTGCTGGCCGAGGCTTTCCGAGAGCTTCAGCGAGATCGCGCGCGCGATGATGTCGGTGCCGCCGCCGGCCGCGGAGGGCACGATGAAGCGCACCGGCTTGGTCGGATACTGGCCCGAAGCCGTGCCCGCGAGCGCCAGCAGCAGCGCCGCTACTGCAACTCGAGCTTTCTCGTCGCGACGACTCTTTTCCATTTCTCGATCTCCGCGCCGACGTGGCGCTTCATCTCCTCGGGGCTGCTCGCGCTCGGCGTGCCGCCCCATTCGGCGAACCTTTGCCCGACGTCGCTCAGCGCGAGTATTCTGCGCGCCTCGCGGTTCAAGCGCTCGACCACCGCCGCAGGCATCCCGGCGGGGCCCGCGAGGCCGATGAACGAGGTCGCTTCGTATCCGGGCACGCTGTCCGCGACCGTCGGCACGCCGGGCAGCGAGGGCGAGCGGGCGACAGAGCTCACCGCCAGCGGCCTGAACTTGCCGGCCTGGATCTGGGGATAGGAGTTGGTGAGCGCGTCGATCAGCAGCTCCATGCGCCCGGAGAGCACCTCGGTCAGGGGCTCGGAGCCGCCGCGGAACGGAACGTGCTGCATCTCGATTCCCGCCATCGAGACGAACATCTCCCCGGCGAGGTGGTACAGCGTGCCCATTCCGGGCGAAGGATAGTTGATCTTTCCCGGATTGCTTTTCACGAACGCGATGAACTCGCCCAGGGTGCGGAAGCGCGAATCGGAGCGCACCGAGAACACCAGCGGGTAGGTCACGATAGTCGAGATGAAGGAGAAGTCGCGAAGCGGATCGTAGGGCAGCTTCTTCATGGTCGCCGCCTGCGTGACGAAGGCACCGCTGACGACCAGCAGCGTGTAGCCGTCGGGCGCGGACTTCGCGACGTACTCGTTCGCGATGATCGAGCCCGCGCCGGTGCGGTTCTCGGGAACCACCTGCTGTCCCAAGCCCTCGCCTATCTTCTGGGCGACGATCCGGCCCACCACGTCGACGTTGCCGCCGGGAGGGAAGCCGACCACGAGCCGTACCGGCTTCGCCGGGTAGTCCTGAGCCGTTGCGACCGCGCTGGCGAGCAATCCCAGAAGGAGGGCGGCAGCCCTCATTGCTTCTGAATTTGTGCGACCGGCTCGAGATGCATGGTCCAAGCGAGCGCCGACCGGCACCAGATTTGCGTTTTCGGCGGCAAGCCGGCGCGCTGTCGTACCGTGCCCAGGCGAATATTGAACATCTGCGGATTTGTGACGTCTGCAGAATAGATCGGCGCACCGCAATTGGCGCAGAAGGCTTGCGCGCGCTTCTTGCCGCTTTCGCCCGTCTTCACGTAGATCTTCGGCTCACCGGCGAGCTTGAACCCCTCCCGCTTCGCAGGGACGACGACACGAAAGGCCGACCCGGACAATGTTTGACAATCGGTGCAATGGCACACGACCACCTTGTCAAGATCGACTTCGGCTTCGTACGTGATCGCGCCACAATGGCATCCGCCGGTAATTTTCATGAGAACCGCCTCAATCCGCTTTGACGTTGTTGCTTCTCACCACCTTGCCCCAGCGATCCATCTCGCCCGCGACGAATTTCTGCAGCTGCTCGGGGCTGCTCGCCGCCAAGTCCATGCCCAAGGTCTCGGTGAGCTGCTTGTGCACGTCGGGCCTGTTGAGGATCTTGACGAGCTCGGCGTTGAACTTGTCGACGATGGGCTTGGGCGTGCCGGCGGGCGCGAGAATGCCCCACCACGCGTAGGCCGAGAATCCCGCAAGGCCCTGCTCGGCGAGAGTCGGCACGTCGGGCATCACGCCCGAGCGCTTCTCTCCGGTGACGGCGAGCGCGCGCAGCTTTCCGCCCTTCACGTTCGCCGAAAGCGCCGCCGTCGACGCGATGCCGAGGTCGATCTGCTTGCCCATGACGTCGGCCATCATCGGCCCGCCGCCCTTGTAGGGCACGTGCGTGACCTTGAAACCGCCCTGCTGCTGCACCACGATCATCGCGAGGTGACCGAGGCTGCCGTTGCCGACCGAGCCGATCGACACGGCCTCGGGTTTCGCCTTCGCGGCGGCGACGACGTCGCGGAAGTTCTTGTAGGGCCTCTCGGGACTGGTGACGATCGCCATCGGCGCGGTACCGACCAGCATCACCGGCGCGAGATCCTTGAGCGTATCGAACGGCATGTCGGGGATCAGCGCCGGATTAACGGCGTGCGTATCGAACACGAACACGTAGGTGTAGCCGTCGGGGGCGCTCTTCGCGACGAAAGCGGTGCCGATCGAGCCCGAGGCGCCGGCCTTGTTCTCGACGATGAACGGCTGCCCCAGCGCATCCGCGAGCCGCACGCCGAGCACGCGCGCCAGCGGGTCGACCGAGCCGCCGGGCGGGAACGGAACGATGAATTTCACCGGCTTGGTCGGCCAGGCCTGCGCTTGCGCGGCAAGCGGCGCCAGCGCTGCGATCGCGATTGCCGCCGCGGCGGAGCGGAGCAGCGAGTGGATCATGGATTCCCCTTTTCCTGTCTTAGTCGGCGGCGACGTTGTTGTCGCGGACCACTTTCCCCCAGCGCTGCATCTGAGTCTCGAGCCACTGCGCCAGTCCCTCGGGCGGACCGACGACAAGGTCTATGCCGAGTGTCTCTGTGTGAAGCTTGTGCACGTCGGGCAGATTGAACGCCTTGACCAGCTCGGCGTGGAACTTGTCGATGATCGGTTTGGGCACGCCGGCTGGAGCGAAGATCGCCCACCAGGCGAGAGCTGAAAAACCCGGCAGTCCCTGTTCGGCGAGCGCGGGCACCTCGGGCAGCGCGCGCGAGCGAGTGTCGCCCGTAACCGCGACGGCGCGGAGTTTGCCGCCCTTGACGTGCGGCGTGATCAGCGCGACCGAGCCGATGGCGAGATCGATCTGGCCGGCGAGCGCGTCCGCGGTCATCGGACCTCCGCCCTTGTAGGGGATGTGAACGAGTTTGATGCCGGAGGCCTGCTGAACGAGGGCCATCGTCAGGTGCCCCAGACTGCCGTTGCCCACCGAGCCGATGCTCACGGTGCCGGGTCTCGCCTTCGCCGCCGCGATAACATCGACGAAGCTCTTGTAGGGTTTTGCTGTAGCGGTCGCGATCGCCATGGGCGCGGTGCCGATGAGCATCACGGGGGCGAAGTCCTTCACCGTGTCGAACGGCAGGCTCGGAAAGACGAAAGGATTGACCGCGTGATAATCGAAAACGAAGATGAACGTATAGCCATCGGGCGGCGACTTCGCCGCAAAAGCGGTACCGATCGTTCCGGAAGCACCGGACCTGTTCTCGACGACGAACGGCTGGCCCAGGGAGTCGGTGAGCTTCGCGCCGATCAAGCGCGCCATGGGGTCGGTCGAACCTCCGGGTGGATACGGAACGATGAACTTCACTGGCTTGGTCGGCCAGGCTTGCGCGAGGCTCGCGAGCGGCGCGAGCGCACAAAGCGCAACCGCCCCGATCGCCGCGGCGCGAAGAACGAAGCGAATCATGACTCCTCCTCTCCTCAAACGAAGGTCAGGTTACCATTCAGGCTGTGAAGATCGCAATGATGGGCTCGGGCGGCGTGGGCGGCTTTTTCGGCGGGCGGCTCGCGAAAGCCGGATACGACGTCAGCTTCATCGCGCGCGGCGCCCACCTCGCCGCGATGCGCGAGCGCGGCCTCACGATCGAGAGCGAAGCGCACGGCGACATCCGCATTCCCAAGGTGCGCGCCACCGACGATCCGGCCTCGATAGGTCCGGTCGACGTGATCATCCTGTCGGTGAAGTTGTGGGACACCGAATCCGCGATCGGGCAGATGAAACCCATGCTCAAGCCCGGCACCGGCGTGCTATCGCTGCAGAACGGCGTGATCAAGGACGACATCCTGCGCCGCGAGCTGGGCGAAGCGCCCGTGATCGGCGGCGTGTGCTACGTCGCGACGACCATCTCGAGACCGGGCGTGATCCTCCAGACCGGGCCGATGCAGCGCGTGCTGATCGGCGAATACGACGGCAAGCCCTCCGAGCGCACGCGCATCCTCCACGAAGCGCTGCTCAAGGCGGGCCTCACCGCCGAGCTGAGCGGCGACGTGCGCCGCGCGATCTGGGAGAAGTACGCGTTCCTCGTAGGGATTTCGGCGACCACGACGGCGATGCGCGCGAGCATAGGCCCCATCCGGAAGAATCCGCGCACGCGCGCCTTCCTCCTCGAAATCTTTCGCGAAGTCGTCGCGGTGGGGCGCGCGCAAGGCATCGCCCTCCCCACCGACTATGCCGACGCCTGCCTCGCGCGCGCCGACGGCCTTCCAGAGGACATGGTCGCTTCCATGGCGCACGACCTGCAGCGCGGCAACCGGCTGGAAGTCGAGTGGCTCTCCGGCGGCGTGGTGGAGCTCGGCGCGGCGGCCGGCGTTCCGACCCCCGCCAACCGCGCCGTGTGGGACATCCTCGCGCTGCACGCCGACGGCGGGAAACCCGCGTGAATCTGCCGCAACTGACGCTGCGCGCGCTCCGCGCGCGAGGCGTCGAGGTGCCGATGAAGCTGCCGCTGGGCACGAGCGCGGGAACGCTGCGCAGCGCGGCTCTCCTCCTCATCGATCTCGAGACCGAGGAAGGCGTCACCGGCCGCTCGTATTTGTTCTGCTATCTGCGCGCAGCGGCGCCGGCGATCTCGGCCATGCTGACGGAAGTCGAGCGCACCGCGAAGGGCGATCGCCTCGTTCCGGCCGATCTGTGGGGAAAGCTCGCGCGCCGCTTCAAGCTGATCGGCGTCCAGGGGATCGTGCGCATGGCGATGTCGGGCTTCGACGTCGCCTGCTGGGACGCGCTCGCTGTCGCCGCGGACAACCCTTTGGTCACCCTGCTGGGTGGACAGCCTTGCCGCGTGCGCGCCTACAACAGCAACGGGCTCGGGCTGATGGCGCCCGAGGCCGCCGCCGACGAGGCCGAAAAGCTCCTCGAAGGCGGGTTCCGCGCGGTCAAGCTGCGCCTGGGTTACCCGACGCTCGCTGCCGATCTCGCGGCGGTGCGCGCGGTACGAAAGCGCCTCCCCGACGGAATCGAGCTCATGGTCGATTTCAACCAGGCCTTATCGGCCGCGGAGGCCCTGGAGCGCTGCCGTGCAATCGATTCCGAGGGCATCACCTGGATCGAGGAGCCGATCCGCCACGACGACTTTCGCTCCAGCGCCGCGCTCGCGCGGGAGCTCACGACACCGGTGCAGATCGGCGAGAACTTCTCGCTTCCGGAGCAGATGGCCGAGGCGCTCGAAGCAAAGGCCTGCGATTTGGTCATGCCCGACCTCGAGCGCATCGGCGGGGTCACGGGCTGGCGGCGCGCCGCGAGCCTCGCCGCCGAGCGCAAGCTGCCGATGTCCTCGCACCTGTTCCCCGAGACGAGCGCGCACCTGCTCGCCGTGACGCCGACCTGCCACTACCTCGAATACGTGGACTGGGCCAACGCGATCCTCGCGGAACCGATGAAAATCGTGGATGGCGACGCGGTGATCCCGGATCGCCCCGGAAGCGCGATGAGCTGGAACGAGGAAGCGGTGAAGCGATATTTGATCGTCTAGTGGCGCACTTGCCAAGGCTGAGGTGTCTTGCCCTTAGCGCCTAGATCTTGACCAAGCTCACGCCGGCCAGCGGGCCGAACGGTAGCGACGCCAGCGGCCCGCCGATGTCCAGCGCGCCGGGCCGAGCTTCCTGAGCGATCGCCTCGTCAGACACGAGCCGCGCGTCAGCGGACGATTTCTACGGTGGCGTCGAAGAAGTAGCCCGCACCGTGTTCAGTGCGGATGAGGTCGGCCTTCGAGTCAGCCGGCCGGATTTTCTTGCGCAGGCGACCCACTTGAGTGTCGATCGAGCGGTCGTAGACCTCGTCGTTATGCAGGCGCGACAAGCCGAGCAGCTGGTCGCGGGAGAGCACCTGCTGGGGTACGGCGAGGAACGCGGCAAGCAGGTTGAATTCGGTATTCGTGAGCGGCACGTTGCTGCCGTCGGGGGCGGTGAGGCGTCGCACGCGCACGTTGAGCTCCCAACCTGCGAAGCGGTAAGCGCGGATTTTCTGCAGGGCTTCAGCCACGGTCTGCTGTGCGCGGCTGCGGCGCAGGAGCGCGCGAATACGCGCGAGCAGCTCGCGTGGCGAAAAGGGCTTCGTGAGGTAGTCGTCCGCGCCGAGCTCTAGTCCCATCACGCGATCGGCCTCGTCCTTGCGCCCGGTCAGCATGATGATCGGCAGGCCGGCGAATTCCCCGCGCAGCTTGCGGGCCACCTCCATTCCGTCCTCCCCGGGCAGGCGCAAATCCAGCACCACCAGATCGATGGTCTCACGCCCCATCACTTCGGCGATCTGTTTGCCGCTCGCGATCGCCGTCACCCGGATGTCGTTGTCGCCAAGGTAGTCGGCAACCATTTGGCGGACTGACGGATCATCGTCGACCGCCAGCACGTGTGCCGCTTTAACCGCCGTCATCGGATGCGTCTCCCTGACTGTCAACTCCGCTGCATTCAGTTGAGCATGACCCTGAACCGTCGATTTTTCAAGCGTGTGTAAGGGTTGTGGGACTCTATGGCAGTTGTCGCACGCCGGCGAGCACCCGCGCCGGGCAATCGATGCCCACAAGCTATCGGCTCGCCGGAAGCTCTGCTTCAGCGCCCGCATTCTGCAGGCCCTCGACGATTCATCTATGGCAAATGACACGTTTCGCCTTCGACTTTTCACATGGGCGGCGCGCCCTGATCGTTAAATAAGCGCTGGCATCTGCAAGGAAAGATGTGAATACGAAAGGTTACGTGGTCATACTGGAGGAAGATGCGCAGATCCACGAGCTCCTCGAACGATGGCTCCGCGAAGCCGGCTACCGGGTCGGGGCGTTAGATGCGGAGGCAGACGCGGAGCCCGTGCTTGTGGTCGCCGACGTTCCCGAACCACAGGCTGCCGCCGCGCTCATCCGCTCGCTGCAGGCGGTGTATGCTGCCCCCATCTTGGCTCTCTCGGCGCGCTTCCGGCGCGGTCTCGCCGGATCGACAGGGGCGGCGCATCAGATCGGCGTAAAAAAAGTGCTACCCAAGCCATTTACCCGCAAGGAGCTACTCGCCGCGGTGCGCGAGTCGCTCGCTGCGTGACCGCGCGCGGCACCCCGACCATCGCGTTGCGCTACGCGCTGGCCGTGGGCTGTGTCGCTGCCGCCGTATTGCTGCATATTTCCCTGGCAGGCCCGCATCTCGATCCGACCGGATTGTTTGTCCTGGCCGTCGTCGCCGCCGCATGGTTCGGCGGCGTCGGACCCGGGTTGTTTGCAGCGCTGCTCGCGACGCTCGCTCTTCCGCAGTTCGTTGCGATGGGCTATCCACCGCTCGCGGATGTCTTCGATCTGCTGCGCTTCATCACCTTCGGTATTACGGGAGCGGCGGTCGGCTGGGGCAGCGCGCGACGGCGGCTGGCGGAGGCGGCGCTGCGCGATACGCGCGCGGGGCTCGAGGCCGCCGTAGCGGAACGCACCGCAGCGCTCCGCGAGTCCGAAGAGCGCTACGCGCTCGCCATGGAAGCGTCGGAGGAGGGCCATTTCGAATGGAACGTAATCACCGACGAGATGTTCGCGTCGGACCATGTGAAGCAGCTGTTCGGCGTTTCTGCCGAAGTGGAGTACCGTACGCGGAGCGAATTGGCTGCACGCGTGCGCTTCTACCCCGGCGATTGGGAACGCCTCGACGAAATGACCCGCTTGGTCCTGGGCGGAACCGCTCAGCACGATGAATTCGAATACCGCATCCTGCGCGGCGACGAAGTGCGCTGGTTGCGCCGGCGCTGGAAGATATTCCGCGACGCGGACGGAGTGGCGCAACGAGTAATCGGGGTGCTGAGCGACGTCACGGACCGCAAACGCTTTGAGGAAGAGCTGCGGCGCTCCGAGCAGGAGCTGCGTCGCGCACAGCGCCTGGAATCCATGGGTACCCTAGCGGGCGGCATCGCACACGATTTCAACAACATCCTTGGCGCGATCCTCGGTTACGGCGAGATGGCGCTACGCGGGGCGAAAGAGGGCACGCGCCTACGCCGCGACCTCGACGCCATCATGTCCGCAGGCGAGCGCGGCCGCGCGCTGGTCGATCGCGTCCTTGCCTTCAGCCGCAGCGCCGTCGGCGAGCGCATCCCGGTGCACGTCGAAGCCGTGGTGCGCGAGGCGCTCGATCTCCTCGCAGGCGATCTACCGGAGGGGATACGCGTGCGTACCGAGTTGCGCGGCGGCCATGCCGCCATGCTCGGCGATCCGACTCAGGTGCACCAGGTCGTCATGAATCTCGCAACCAACGCCGTGCACGCCATGCCAAAGGGCGGCGTGCTGCGGGTGAGCCTCGAACGTCAACACGTCGAGGCGGCGCGAACGATGACTGTGGGAGCGCTTGCGCCAGGACGCTATCTCGTCCTCAAGGTCGCGGACAGCGGCAGCGGTATCCGCGCCGACGTCTTCGAGCGCATGTTCGATCCTTTCTTCACCACCAAGGAGGTCGGCGTCGGCAGCGGCTTGGGCCTGTCGCTGGTGCACGGCATCGTCACCAACGTAGGCGGAGCGATCGACGTCGCCACCGAGCTTGGCAAGGGCACGAAGTTCACGGTCTACCTGCCGCACAGCGGCGAGGCGCCCGGCAGGACCGCGGACGAAAAGCGCCCACTGCCCCGCGGCGCCGGGCAACGCGTGCTCGTGGTCGACGACGAGGAGCCGCTGGTACGCCTCGCCACCGAGACGCTCGAAGGTTTGGGCTATGCGCCGACCGGCTTCACCTCCAGCGCCAACGCTCTGGAAGCCTTCGGCGCCGACCCCAAGGGCTTCGATGCCGTGCTGACCGATGAGCGAATGCCTGGTGTTACCGGTTCGAACATCATCCGCGAAGTGCGACGCCTCAATCCGTCGATCCCTATCGTGCTAATGAGCGGCTTCGTCGGCGCAGCGACCGCGCTCAAGGCGCGCGAGCTCGGCGCCAACGACGTGCTGAAGAAACCGCTACTCGCCCGCGAGCTCGCGACCAGCCTCGCTCGGGTCCTGCGGCACTGATCAGCCAACGATCGGCCAGCTGCTCAATGCTTACCCGAAGGTGAATGCGAAAGCTTCAACCCCGGAATCGAGGAATTCGATCTCAAACTGGCGGTCGGTAATGGGCTGCGACTGGCGGATGAGCTGGTAGAGCCGCTGGCCGGTCACCGTGCCATTGCCCTGTTCGTCGACATCGACTCCGTGCGCCGCTCCCGGCGGCTTGCCATCGACTAGCACTCGGAAGCGAACCGCGTTGCCGCGGACCGCGGGACCCATGACTAGATTTACATCGCGTGCGTGGAAGCGGTAGGCGATGCGGCCGTTCGGCTTGTTGAGCGCTACGAAGCCGCCCGCCTGAGTCCAGTCGCCGCGGAGCGCCCAATGGTTCAGCGCCAGACGATCGGGCACGCGATACGCGCGGCGCTGACCATAGCCCTTGCCCCCCGGTGACGCGAAATTCTCAGTGCGCTCCGAGCCAAGATAGTTTTCGCCGGAGCGCAGGCTCGCCAAGTCGGCGGCCGCTTCTACGCCGCGCGCCTCAACCGAAACTAGGCCGCCGGCGACGTCGGCATTTCCCGCCTCCGTGAGCAACTGCTGGATGGCCTGTTCAGTGTGCTCGTATTCGCCCTCGCCCAAATGGCGGTAGCGAACGCGACCCCTGGCGTCGATGAGGTACACCGCCGGCCAGGCGTTGTTGCTGAACGCGCGCCAGACCATGTAGCCGTTGTCGATCGCGACCGAGTAAGTGACGCGCATGTCCTTGAGGGCGGCGCGCACGTTGTCGAGGTTCTTCTCGAATTCGAACTCGGGCGTGTGCACGCCCACCACCACTAGTCCGTGATCCTTGTACTTCTCGGTCCACGCGCGCAAATAGGGCAGCGTGCGCAGCCAGTTGACGCACGTGTAGGTCCAGAATTGGACGAGGACGACCTTGCCGCGCAGCTCAGCAGCACCCAATGCCGGCGAGTTCAACCACGCATTCGCGCCGCCGAAGCCGTACAGCGCACCTTTCTCCTGAGCTCGCGCGTCTGCTGGACTGAAGGAGCTTTCTGCTCCCACCGCACCGGGCTTGCTGATCCCGGCGGCGGCAAGGGTGATCAGGCTGGCAACCATCACGCGGCGCCGGTTGTGGTCGATCGCTTCGGACATAGATACCTCTGTTCTGTTGGCGAGTGCTACGCCTCTGCCAATTTCGAAAGCGCGGCCCGTCGGTTGCCATAAGCCAATTCCTCCACCATTCGGTCGAGGTCCATTTCTGCGTCCCGCGTCTGAAAACCGCGCTTCATTGCCACCCCGATCCGGCGTTGCGTTTCCGCATCGCGAGCGGCCTGCAAGAAGAGTTCGGAATCGCTACGGAAGTCCGCGGCCGGTGGCAGCGCGATGGCACCGACGCGGTCCTTGACCATGGCGAGCGCGCCGCCAGGAAACCCGGCGATGCGATGGGCAAGCGAGCTCACGAAGTCTCCGAGCGCCTGTGCAGGCATAGCGCGATTGATCCAGCCGTAGCGCTCGGCGAGCTCCGCGTCGCAGTCCTCCGCACTCAGGATGACCTCGAGCGCCCGACCGCGGCCCATGAGGCGCGTGAGGTGCTGGATGCCGCCGGCACCTGGGATCAGGCCGAAGCCGGTCTCCGGCTGGCCGAAGATCGCCGACTCTCGCGCGGCAAAGCGCATGTCGCACGCCAGCACGAACTCGCTGCCGGCGCCGCGGACGCGACCTTCGATTTGCGCGATGGTCACGAGGCGACTCGCGCTAAGGTAACGGAAGAGAAGGCCGAGCGATGCTTCGCCCGTGAGCTTCATCGTCGCTTCCCGGTATTCGCCGATCCGGGTCACGTCGACGTGGGAGATGAAGTAGGCCGGGTCGGCGCTCTTGAACACGAGTACCTGGATGGCGTTGTCCGCTTCTGCTCCCTGAATGAGCGAAACTAGATCACGGACCAGCTCGGGCCCCAGGAGATTCATGGGCGGGGCCGCAATCTCCGCGAACTGCACGGCCCCTTCTTTGCGCAAGGTAAGGGTCTCGAAATCCATTGTCATCACCTCATCACGGCGTCGCGGTACGGCGCCAGGAATGGGATCAGCGACGCGAGCAGCTGCTCTGGCGCCTCCTCGGCGACCCAGTGGCCGGTGTTGGGAATGACGACGGTCTGCACGTCGTCCGCGACGAGCTTCATCGTGTTCCCGACCCCTTCACCGATGGCTTTCGCTCCGCCGACGGCAAGAACCGGCAGGGTCAGCCGGCGGGTCTTGCGCAGTTGGTTCTGCGCGATGGAGGTGTCGATCGCGCGGTACGACCCGAAGCTGCCGCGCAAGGCCTCAGAACTGGAGGCGAGGCGCTCGACGTAGTAATTGACTACATGGTCTGGTAGTGGTGTCCCGGCCGAGCCGGCGTACTCCGCGCCGAAATAGATGTCTTCCCGTCCTCTGACGAGTGCTTCGTTCACGTCAGCGTCGAGCCGGTTGAAAGCGATGTGCCAGAGCTTCTTGTTGAGCGGACCGGGTGCTAGCAGAGGCGGCGAGGGCGTGACACCGGTGATGATGGCCTCGCCGACGACCAGCCGCTCGATCCGCTCAGGATGGTCCGCGGCGAGGGCGTAGCCAATCGGCATACCGGTGTCAAAGCCGACCATGGCGAAGCGTCGGTGGCCGAGCGCCTCCATCAGCGCAACCATGTCCTTGGCCTCGGTGCCCGCGTCGTATCCACTCTCCGGCTTGTCGGATAGCCCGATGCCGCGCTGGTCGACCGCGATGACCTCGAAGTCGCGCGCGAGCGCAGGCATCACTAGGCGCCACTGGTACCAGGTCTGCGGCCAGCCATGCACCAGCAGCAGCGGGCGGCCCTTGCCTCCGATCACAGCGTGCAGGCGCACGCCATTGGCGTCGACGTATCGGCTGGAGAAGGTGTTGGCGAACCCTGCCGGAAGATGCGGCGCTCCGGCGACCGCGCCGGGGCCTTCCGGTAGGCGCGCAGAAGAAGAATCGCGCGCCGATGCGGGATACGCTGGCAAGAGGTTCGCGGCAGCCCCCGCCGCGATTGCCGCTCCAGCGGTCCTAAACAGTTGGCGCCGCTGCTGATCGATACTCTTGGAATCTGGTTGCTTACGCATTGTGAATCTCCTTTGGCCTGATTGAATCAAACACGCATTCGATGACGTCATGACACCAGCCGCGCGTCGCAATTCGTTGTCGAGCCGGCATGGAATTGCGACAACGGTCACAAGCGGTGAGTCAGCTGCGATCGCGCGGTAACTTGCCGCGGCAAACGGATGGCCAAACAGCACGTAGAAGGGCTCGCGGCGACTATGAGAGTTTCGCGACCGATCTCTCGACGCAGCGGCTCGATTTGCCCGTCGCCGTGAGCATTTCCCCGGCGAAGTGTTTCAACCGCCGCGATTGTGGGCGAGCGGGTCTATTCGCGACTCTTCTATTGGAACGAAGCCGCCCACGGCGGACATTTCGCGGCCTTCGAGCAGCCCGCCGTATTCGTCGAGGAGCTGCGCGCCGCATTCCGCGCGCTTCCTCGTGGCGGTTAACACAAGCGCAATCTCTACGCGACGGTGGCCTCGGTGCCCGGTTCGACGCGGGAAGCGCGCCGGCGCTCGTGCTCCTGCAGGTGGCGCTTGCGCACCCGGATCGACTTCGGCGTGATCTCGACCAGCTCGTCGTCGTCGATGAACTCCACTGCCAGCTCGAGCGTCAGCCTGATCGGAGGAGTCAGCAGGATCGCCTCGTCCTTCCCCGCCGCGCGGATATTGGTGAGGTGCTTCTCGCGGATCGGGTTGACGACGAGGTCGTTGTCGCGGCTGTGCAAGCCGACCACCATGCCCTCGTAGAGGCGCTCGCCCGGGCTGACCATCATGCGCCCGCGCTCCTGCAGCTTCCACAGCGCGTAGGCGACGGCCTCGCCCTCTTCGGCCGAGACCAGCACGCCGTTGCGCCGCGAGGGAATCTCGGGTTTCATCGGTCCGTACTCGTCGAACACGTGGCTCATGAGCCCGTTGCCGCGCGTGATATTGAGGAACTCCGACTGAAAGCCGATCAGCGCGCGCGCCGGAATGCGGTAGTCCAAGCGCACGCGGCCGCGGCCGTCGGGCACCATGTCGATCAGGTCGGCACGTCGAGCGCCGAGCGCCTCCATCACCTGACCCTGGTATTCCTCCTCTACGTCCACGGTGAGCACCTCGAAGGGCTCGTGCTTCACTCCCCCGACCTCCTTGATCACCACGCGCGGGCGCGACACCGCCAGCTCGTAGCCTTCGCGGCGCATGTTCTCGAGCAGGATCGTGAGGTGGAGCTCGCCGCGCCCCGACACGCGGAACACGTCGGCGTCGGCGGTCTCCTCGACGCGCAGCGCGACGTTGCCCTGCAGCTCGCGGAACAGGCGCTCGCGGATCTGGCGGCTGGTGACGAAGCGCCCCTCCTGCCCGGCCAGGGGCGAGGTGTTGACCTGGAAATTCATGGTGAGCGTGGGCTCGTCAACGCGCAGCATCGGCAGCGCCTCGGGAGCGAGCGGGTCGGCAAAGGTGACGCCGATCGCCGTCTCCTCGACTCCGGTGACGAGCACGATGTCGCCCGCGGCCGCCTCTTCCATCGGGATGCGCTCCAGGCCCTGAAATCCCATGACCTGGCCGACCTTGGCCTTCATGGGCTCGAGGCCCTCGTGCAGCACCAGGATCTCCTGCGCGGGCCTCAATCTGCCGCGCGCGATGCGGCCGATGCCGATGCGCCCGACGTAGCTCGAATAGTCGATGTTGCTGATCTGCAGCTGCAGCGGCCCGTCGGGGTCGCCTTTGGGCGCCGGAACGCGCTCGATGATCGTGCGGAACAGCGGCCGCATGTCGGTTCCGGGCTTCGAAAGATCGAGGGTCGCGGTGCCCAGCAGTGCCGAGGCGTAGACGACCGGGAAGTCGAGCTGGTGCTCGGAGGCGCCGAGCTTGTCCATCATGTCGAAGGTGGCGTTGACGACCCAGTCGGGCCGGGCGCCGGGACGGTCGATCTTGTTTACGACGAGAACCGGGTTCAGGCCCAGCGCGAGCGCCTTGCGCGTGACGAAGCGCGTCTGTGGCATCGGGCCCTCGACCGCGTCGACGAGCAGGAGCACGCCGTCGACCATGGAGAGCGAGCGCTCGACCTCGCCGCCGAAGTCGGCGTGGCCGGGCGTATCGACGATGTTGATGTGCACGCCGTCGTAATCGACCGCGGTGTTCTTGGCGAGGATGGTGATGCCTCGCTCGCGCTCGAGGTCGTTGGAATCCATGACCCGCTCGACGAGATGCTGGTGCGCGGCGAAGGTGCCCGATTGCCGTAGGAGCTTGTCGACGAGCGTCGTCTTGCCGTGGTCGACGTGGGCGATGATCGCGAGGTTGCGTATGGAGCGGGACATCTCAGGACATCTCGGAATGCGCGAAAAGTCGCGCATTGTACCAGCCTGCTACGTCATTAGGGCCTTTTCCAGCGCCGCGACCAGCGGACCCAGCTTCGGCGGGCTCGCCTCTAGCGCGATTCTCACCCCGTGCCCTTCCAGCGCCGCGCTGCACACCGGACCGATCGAAGCGACCAGCGTGCGGCTCAGGTTCGCGGCGAGCGTGCCCCGCTTGCCGAGTTTCTCGGCGAGGGCGAAAAGGTTGTGCGCCTGCGAGGCGCTGGTGAACACCGCCGCGTCGACCTCGCGGCGATCGAGCGCGGTGATCAGCGCGGCCAGAGGGGCCGTATCCTCGGGCAGAGCCCAGCGGTAGGTCGGTATCTCGACGACCTCCGCGCCTTTCGCGCGCAGGGCGCGCTCGAGCTCGACGTTGCTCTCGCCGTAGCGCTGCACTACGACGAGCTCGCCGCGCAAGGACAGATCCGCCAGCGACTCCAGCACCTGGGCGGTCGTATAGGGCTCTTGCGCGCTACGGTCGATGCGCACGGCCCGCGAGCGCAGCACCCCGGTAGGTTTGGGACCACGCGCGACCACGACGCACCTCGACAGCAGCGCGAGGAGCGCGGGCGTGATACCCAGCGAATCCGTCGCGGCGAACAGGGCCTGCGCGCCCACGCCGGTCTGGAAGATCGCGGCGCGAGGCGGCCGCGATTCCAGCTCACCGACCAGCCTGGCTATCGCCTCGTGGTCGATATCGGGAACTTCGGCGAGCGCCGGAGCGAGTAGCGGCCGCGCCCCGCGCTTTTCGACGAGATCGGCGAGCTGGCGCCCCAGCCGGCTCTCGAGTATCGCGACCGTCTTGCCTTTCAGTAGTAGCGCCCCAGCATGAACACGGCGCAGAGCACCGCGGCCGCCGATGTGCAGGCGAGGATCCAGCCAGCGGGCCTGGGATGCGCCTCGACCAGCGTGTCGAGCGTCAGGTGCATGTCGTCCCAGTTGCGCGAGATGCGCCGGGATGATACCCATTTGTTGGTGAAGCTCTCGAGCATTATCTCGGCGTTCGGATAGAAGAGCAGCATCGCGCCGACCACGACGCCGGCGGCGCTGCCCAGGATCAGAAACCACCTCGCGCAGTCGAGAGCGATGGCGACGAACGCGGCATAGCGCTGCTCGGCGACGATCCTGCTGACGGCGGCCACGTCGACTGCGATCACCAGGCCGAAGATCGCGATCAGGCCTCCCAGAACGAAGCTCGCGGCGAGCCAGCGCTGGTACTGGTGCGCGGTGCGGTCGGTCTCGACCGGAACCTCGACCGGCTTGAGCACGTGGCGGGTCGAGAACCACCGGTTCAGCGCGTGAAAGAGCTGCGACGTCCGCTGGCTGGAAACGAGCAGCCCCACCCCTACAGCGAGTCCCGAGACGGCGACCACGAGGAAAAGCACGATCAAGACCTGAACGAGCAAGTGCCACAGCAGATTGCTATACGCATCCATATGTCCTCCGGTTCCGTGCCGGTCGACCGCGAGATCCGCACGCCCCGGATCGGGCCTTCCCGCGCCATGCGCCAAAGTAGCCGAGCTTGCCGGATCGCGTCAACTGGGCCGGGATCCGGCCGCCACCAGCTGCTTCTTTCAGGCGTTCTGCCAGGATGCACGGCGGAAGCGCCTGCGGCGCGCCGGGGTCGTGGTCTTTTTCTCGGAGAACTGCTGGATGAGCGAGGTCATTGCGGCCCGGATGTCCTCCGGGAGCGCGTGCGCCTCGGCTTCGAAGCGCTCGGCGACGGGATCGATGCCGGGCGTTTCCTCCTGAGGCGGCTTCGCGCCCGAGATCTTGCCCGCGGGGGGTGTCACAGCTTCCACACCGTCGAGGAAGAATCCGCTCTCCTTGTGCCATACCAGCGCCTGTTCGCTCGAATTGACGCCGTAGCAAAGCTGGAACTGGACGACCTCGCCCCCTTCGGCCTGCCACACGAACAGGTCGAAGTAATCGTCGTGGAACCAGCGCCTGCGAACGCTGGCCTCGTCGGCTACGCCTAGGATTTCGCGCATCATGGGCTCTTAGACACTCCAAGCTGCGGACGGTTTCGCCAAGATGCCGCGCGATGCGAGAGGCTACAATGGCGGCGATCCGGATGACCTCGTCTCCAATTTTTCGGTCCGCGCTCGCTGCCGCCCTGCTCGCGGTCGCCCCCGCGCCCGCCGGGGCCCAGGCCTTTCCCTCCCGCTCCGTGAAAATCGTGGTGCCGACTTCGCCGGGCGGGGCGACCGACGCTTTCTCGCGGGCGCTGGCGACGCGGCTTTCGGGGGTCTGGGGACAGGCTGTGCTGGTGGAGAATCGCCCCGGCGCCAACCAGATCCTGGGAGCCGATCACGTCGCGAAGTCCGCGCCCGACGGATACACGCTGCTCGTCTCGGACGCGTCGTCGTTCGTCATCAACCCCCACCTCTACAAGAAGCTTCCGTACGACGGGGTGCACGGCTTCACGCCGATCACGGTGCTGGTGCGCTTTCCCTGGGTGATCGCGGTGCACGCCTCGGTTCCGGCGAACACCTTCCAGGAGCTCGTGGCGTTCGCCAGGGCCAATCCGGGAAAGCTCTCCTACGGATCGTTCGGCCTGGGCTCGTCTGCGCATATCAGCTTCGACTACCTCAAAAACCTCCTCGGCATCGATATCGTTCACGTCCCCTACAAGGGAGCCGCGCCCGCGGTTACCGACCTGCTATCGGACCGCATACAGATCATGATGGTGACGCCGCTTCTTGTCGAGCCTCACGCGCGCGCGGGGAAGCTGAGGCTCGTCGCCGCCGCCACCGCCCAGCGCATCCCCAGGCTGCCCGATCTTCCGACGGTCGCGGAGTCCGGCGTGCCGGGGTACGAAGCCGGAACCTGGTTCGCCCTGGTGGGCCCGGCCGGGGTTCCGGGCGACGTCGTCTCGAGGATCTACACCGGCGTGCTGAAGGTTCTGGACGATCCGGGGTTTCGCGAAGCCTACGTGACAAAACAGTGGTTCGAGGCCGTAGGCAACACTCCCGAGCAGTTCGCCGAATACCTGAAGTCCGAATACGCGCGCTGGGACCGGCTGATCAAGCTTTCGCGCGTGAGCGTCGAGTAGCTTCAGTCCGCGCCCCACACTTCCCGCGCGACTTCGACTACCAGCTCGAGCTTCCTCCACTGCTCGTCCTCGGTCAGCAGGTTGCCGTGATGCGTGCTCGCGAAGCCGCATTGCGGACTGATGCAGAGAGCCTCGAGCGGGACGCGCTTCGACGCCTGCTCGATGCGCCTTTTCAGGTCGTCCTTCTTTTCGAGCGCGGGCGTCTTGGTCGACACCAGGCCGAGCACGACTTTCTTTCCCTTGGGCACGAAGCGCAGCGGCTCGAAGCTGCCGGCGCGCTCGCTGTCGTACTCGAGAAAGTAGCCGTCCACGTTCGTCTCATTGAACACGGTTTCCGCAACCGGATCGTAGCCGCCCTCGGCGAGCCAGGTGCTCTTCCAGTTGCCGCGGCAGGTGTGCATCGCGATGGTCATGCCGGCGGGACGGTCCGAGATGGCGGCATTGACCGCCCGCGCGTACATGTGCGGCAGCGCGTCGGGATCGTCGCCGCGGACGCGGCAGCTTTCGCGGAATTTCTCGTCGCACAGGAACGAGAAGCTGGTGTCGTCGATCTGCAGGTAGGTGCAGCCCGCCGCCGCGAGATCGCGGATCTCCTCGCGGTACACGCGCCCCACATCGCGCCACAGCTCGTCGAGGTCGGGATAGGCTTCGCGGCTGATGGCCGGGCGCCCGCCGCGGTGGTAGAGGATCGAAGGCGAAGGCATGGTGAACTTGGGCGTGCGGCGCGCGACCGACCTGAGATACCTGAAATGATCGAGCATCATCGGTTGCGCGCGAGCCACGCGGCGCTTCACCTTGGGCGTGAAGCGCGGATCGTCCGACCCTGCGAATTTGTAGGATTTCTCGTCGAGCTCGATCTCTACCCCGTCGATCTTCCCGAGGAAATCGTGGTTCCACCAGCCGCGGCGGTACTCGCCGTCGGTGATGCTCTGAAGGCCCAGCGACTCCTGGCGCGCGACCGCCCGCCGGATGCAGCGGTCCTCGATTTCGCGCAACGCTTCCGCGCTCATCTCGCCGCGCTCGACCTTCGCGCGGGCCTCCTTGATCTCTACGGGCCGCAGGAGGCTCCCGACCTGGTCCGCCCTGAAGGGCGGTATTCCGAAGCGACTGGTCCTAGTCAGGGGAGCGCGCTGGATCGTTGGGAACCGCCTCGGGCGAGAGCACCGGATTGGCTCGGACCGAGTCGGGCGAGAGGACCGGATCGTTACGGACCGCGTCGGGCGAGAGCGCCGGATCGCTGCGGACCGCCTCGGGCGAAAGTACCCGGCCCGGAGTGGTCTGGTCAGGCGAGAGCGCGGGCGCGTTCTGGACGGCATCCGGCGACAACACCGGATCCGGCACGATCGCGTCCTGCGCGCGCAAAGAAGGGGCCGCGCAGACGAGGGCTCCGCAGAGAAACAGGCGCGCGAATCGGGTTTTGAACATCGATGGCCTCTTACACATGATACTCCGATGGCCTATCCCTGATTGATTGCGAGGGTGCCCCAGTTGACCATGAAACCCTCGGAACGCTCGAGGAAGCTCTTGAGGACCGCGAGCACGCGCTCGGGCTGATCGACTTCGATCGCGTGAGCCGCGTCCCAGATGTACACCAGGTAGGCGTGCGGCAGGCGGCTCTTCAGGAGCTGCACGCTCTCCTTTGGGATCATCCGGTCGGCGGTGCCGTGAAGGATCAGCGTCAGCTTGTCGATCGAGGGGATGCGTGCGAGCAGCTCCTCGTCGGTGTCCGCCGCGCAGCCGTAGTGCGGCAGCATCTTGCGGTTCGCGGCCTCCTGCTCCGCGGGCTTCGACTCCGGCGGGAGCTTCTCCGGGTGCAGGAACAGGAGCTCGCGCAGCTCCTCCGCGTCGGTCGGCCGGCCCCCGTAACCTTTGGGCCGGAATCCCGCCGGGCACTCGAGCACCAGGTGGTCGACGAGCTCCGGGCGCTCGGCTGCGAGCCACGCGGCGAGGCAGCCGCCGAAGGAGCAGCCGATGACATCGCTGGGACCACCGACCAGCTTCGCGACGAATTCGCCCACGAGCGCAGCTAGCGCTTTCATCGATTTGACCGAGGCGTGCGCGGCGGTGCCGTCGAACCCCGGCATGATGGGCACGTGCAGCTTGAAGGATTTCGCAAGCTCGTCCAGCACCTTGGTCCAGCGCACGCCGCCCGCCGGGTGCAGGTAAACGACCGGCCGCCCCTCGCCCGCGGCGAAGTAGCTGAGCTCGCCCGAGGGAAGGGAAACCCTGCTCGCTTGCGGTTGCATCAGAGGTCCCTGACGTGCGGCAGCACACGGTCGCGGAACAGCTCCATGCCGCGCCGGATGACGTCGTCGGGCAGCGTGCCGACCTTCACCGTGAAATTGAAGACGCCGTGGCCGAGCTCACCGTGGATGCGCTTGATCTGCTCGACCACGGTCTCGGGGCTGCCGCACAGCACCGTGCCGCGCTCGATCTGCTCGTCGAGGGTGAGCGTCTTGCGCTTGTCGAGGCGGCTCTTCCAGCGGTCGCGGCTTTCGTCGCTCTCGAAGTAGCGGGTCTTCTGCAGCACGATGCGCTGCGAGGCCGCGAGGCCCCCCATCAGCACCTGGTCGAAGTACTTAAGGCCGTGCACGAGCCGGCGCCGCGCCTCCTCGTCGGTCTCGGCGATGCAGGTGTGCATGCCGACGAGGATGTTCTCGGGTGCAGGCTCCCAGCCGTTCGCGCGCGCGGTCTCCTGATAGGCGCGGATGCATTCCTTGCCGCTCGGCAGGTCCGCGAGCAGCACCATGCCCATGGTCGCGCGCATCTCGGCGGCGAACTTCGCCGAATCGGCGTTGCTCGCCGAGATGACGAGCGGCGGGTGCGGCTTTTGCATCGGTTTGGGCCAGATCGAGACCTGGCGGTACTGGAAGTGCTTGCCCTCCCAGCCGAAGGGCTCGGGCTCGGTCCAGGCCTTGAGGATCAGCTGCACCGCCTCGCGCTGGCGCTCCCAGGACTCGCCCGGCGGGATGTTGTAGGCGAGGTACTCGTGCGGGATCCCGCGCATCAGCCCGGCGACCAGGCGGCCGCCCGTCATGCAGTCGAGCATCGCGTACTCCTCGGCGACGCGGATCGGGTTGTTCAGCGGAACGAGGTTGCCTACGATGGCGATCTTCACGCGCTTGGTGGGATACGCGAGCGCGCCCCCGATGAGATTCGGGTTCGCCATCATCCCGTAGGGGCTGAAGTGGTGCTCGTTGCAACCGACCCAGTCGAAGCCGCAGGACTCCGCGTGGATCATGCTCTCGACATAGGTGCGGTAGAGCGCGCTCGCCTTCGCCGGATCGAAGTAGCGGTTCGGGAACGGCCACTCGTGCGTTTCCAGGTCCAGATGCGTGTAAGGCATCAGGTGGAAAAAGGAGAATTTCAATCGGGCTCCGTCTTCTTGCTCGCCGGCTCGGTCCGCACTGTATACAGCATTCCCGGACCGGTGTCAGCGCGGCCCACGGTGGGCAACCGCCCAAGCGGCGCCGCGACGGAGTTGCTAGGGCTTGCCGATCCGCGACGCGAGCAGCTCGTGGTAGCGCCGCTCGAGCTCGCGAGCCTGCTCTTCGGTCTTCAGGCGCTCGGTGACGTCGTTGATAACGGCGAGCCGCGCCGGCTTGCCGTCGAATTCGAGATTGAAGGAGACGATCTCGACGTCGATCTCCTCGCCGTTCTTCTTGCGGTGCCGCGCCACGCGCTGCATGTAGGAGCGGCTCTGGTCCTCGAAGACCTTCAGCAACTGGGCGATGTCCTCGGGGTAGCGGAGCTGCTCGGCGGTCATCGAGAGGAATTCTTCCCGCGAGTAGCCGTAGTGGCTCTGCGCCGCCTGGTTGACCGCGAGAAAACGCAGAGTCCTGTTTTCCACTACCCACATCGGGTGAGGATGGATGTCGAACAGCATTCGGTAACGCAGCTCGCTGTCCTCGAGCGCCTTCTGCGCCCGCGCCTTGTCGGTGATGTCCTTGCCGATGCCGTGATATCCCCGGAATCTTCCCTGCACGTCGAAAATCGGCTCGCCGGTGACGCTCAGGTAGTGGATCTCGCCCGTGCTGTCGGCGCCGGCGTAGACGAAATCGGCGAAGGGCTCGTGGCGCTCGAGTCTCTCGCGGTGCTGCTGCCACACTCTCTCCGGGAGCGGCGCCAAGCCGGGAAGCTCCCAGCGCGCTTTGCCGATGAAGAACTCCTGGCCGATGCCGCGCTTTTCCACGCCGGGCAGCTCGACGAAGCGGAAATTCTCGTCCTGCACCCAATACCAGTCGGAGCTCATCTCGACCATGCGGCGGAACCGGGCCTCGCTCGTCCTGAGCGCCTCCCCGGCCAGCTTGACCTCGGTGATGTCGTGAATCAGCGCGACGGAGCACTGCGGGGAGCCCGAGCCGTCCCTCACCAGCGTTCCCGTTATGCGGACCCAGACGATCGAGCCATCCTTGTTCAAGTAGCGCTTCTCGTAGACGCGCGACTGGGACGTGGTCAGGAGCTCCTGCTGGAAATCCTGGGACGCCTGCCGATCGTCCGCGTGGGTGATGTCTTCAAAGCTCCTCTGCAGCAGCTCCTGCTCGTCGTAGCCGAGCAGGCGGCACAGCGCCTCGTTCACGCGCAGGAAGCGGCCGTCCAGGGACCCGACCGCTATCCCTACCGCCGTCTGCCCGAAAAGCGAACGAAACAAGGTCTCGTCGCCTGGAACGGCAGCCCCGTCCTTGCGATCGGGCGCTCTCATGGACACTCGACTCCTCCCCTGGTGAGGGGCGCGCGGTTCTCGACGGCGCGCCGCCTCGTGCAAGGGGGGCAGTCTGGCATCTGGGGGCGCCTAAGGCTATGAAATATGTTGCGAAACAATGCTCGCCGGGATCGGAGCGGTCGCGCGAGCCTTTCGGGGCGGAAGAAACCGGTCGATAATTCCGCGCAATATTCCACACGCGAACTCATGAAATCACTCTCGATCGGAATAAAGATCCTCCTCGCGTCCGCAGCCGTGTCGGCCGCCGGTGCCTCCGCTCAAAGCTATCCGGACAGGCCAGTGCATATGGTAGTCCCGTTCGCCGCGGGCGGTGCGGTGGACACGGTCGCTCGTGCCCTCGGCCAGAAGCTCACGGAGACCTGGAGACAGCCGGTCCTCGTCGACAACCGCCCGGGAGCCGGCGGAAACATCGCGGCCGATGCCGTCGCCAAGGCGACCGGCGACGGCTACACGCTGCTCATCACGACGCAAGGCTTCGCGATCAGCCCCGGCCTGTACAAGAAACTGCCGTTCGACGCGACGCGGGACTTCGCGCCAGTGACCCAGCTCACGTACTCTTTCCTCGTGCTGGTGTGCACCCCGCAGCTGCCGGCGCGCTCGGTCCAGGAGCTGATCGCGCTCGCCAAGTCCAAACCGGGAAACATCAACTACGGGTCGACCGGCGTCGGCGCGCCGCCGCACCTGCTCGGCGAGCTCCTCAAGATCGCGACCGGCATCGACCTGCTGCACGTCCCCTACAAGGGCGACGCCCCCCTTAACCAGGCGCTGCTCGCGAGCGAAGTGCAGGTGGCGTTCATGCCTCTCGCGGGCGTGCTGCCCCACATCAAGTCGGGCCGCCTGCGCGCGCTCGGGGTGAGCGGCAAGACCCGCTCTGCAACGATGCCGGACGTTCCCACGTTCACCGAGGCGGGCGTGCCTTTCGATTTCACCGGGTGGCTCGGGATTTTCGCGCCGGCGACCACGCCCCCCGAGGTCGTCGCGCAGATCCGGCGGGACGTCGCGAGGGCGATCGTCACGCCGGACCTGCGGGAACGCTGGCCCGCCTGGGGCTACGAGCCGGTGGGTAACTCGCCCGAAGAATTCGCGGCGAAGCTCAAAGCCGATATGGCGATGTATGCCAAGGTAATCCGCGACGCGGGCATCCCGCTTCAGGACTAGCGGTCGAGCGTGTTGTTCAGCACCCGTGCCAGCCGCACCCCGGCCTTCTTGATCTGGACTTCGATGAGCGGTGCCGCGCCCGCATAATACGGCTCCCCGAGCGCGATGACCTCGGCGATCTTGTCCGAGCACGACGCCGCCACCGGAAGGGGCGCGTAGACCCTGTCGCGCGCGAGCGCGTGGCTCTCGGCGATCCAATCCGCGATCGACCCTCGTTCCCAAATCCTCCTGTCGCTGTCGGCGATCGCAGCGGCGACGATAGCGCGCTCGCCGCCGCGCTCGGCGATCAGCCTCGCGACCATCTGCTCGTCCCAGATCGCGTGCAGGTTGAGGCTCCCGTAGGGCGGGTTGTCGCGCTGGCCGAAAAACGACACCAGCACCCGGTTGCCGCCGCGATCCCCGCGATTCGCCGCGTGCAGGGGTTGATGAATGTCGCCGATCAGGTGCACCACCCATTTCAGGGCCTCGTTTCTCGCGCGCATCCTCGAGCGCGGGTCGCCCAGCAATTCGATCTGGCGCGCGAGCTGCCCCGAGGCGCAGCGGCCGCCGCGGCAGTACCTGGAGAATTCCGCGGGCCCGCACAGGGGGACGTCGTCGTAGTGCCAGGAGGCGCGCCGCTTGCCCCATTCGAACTCCTTGATCTCGTCGGCCCAGTTCGCGACTTCGCCAAGGGTCCGCCTGGCCGAGGGCTCGCCGCCGGCGAGGCGGTCGTTCCTCAGCAGCTCGGATACCTGCGTGCGCGTCTTCGCGGTGAGATACGCAGTCGCGATGTCGCCCACCATGCGGTGGCCTTCCGGGCCCCATGCGAGGGCGTTTGCAGAGAGCGAAAGCAGAGCCGCGGCGTACGCCGCCCTCACTGCGGCTTGAATCCGATGTCGCGCGCGAGCTTGCCGTACTTGGCGTAATCGCTGCGGATGATGTCGCCGAAGAACTCCGGCGTCTCGGTGACTATGATCAGCCCCGAGGCGATCATCTTGTCGGCCACGTCGGGCTGCTTCATCGCCCGGTTGATCTCCTCGTTCAGCAGCCGGATGATGTCCCGCGGGGTCGCCGCCGGCGCGACATAGCCGAACCAGCCGCGCGAATCGTAACCGGGGACGGCGTCGGCGAAGATCGGCAACTCGGGCTTGTTCGGCACGCGCACTGGGTTGGTGACCGCGATCAGCCGCACGCGTCCGGAGAGCACGTGCGGCGAGAGGCTCGTGTAGGCGCCGATCCCGAGCTGCACCTGCCCGCCGATCACGTCGGTGACGATCTGCGTCGCGCCCTTGTACGGGACGTGCTGGAAGGTGAAGCCGCCCATCACGGCCAGATTCTCGAACGCGAGATGCGGGAACCCGCCTTCGCCGTTGGTCGCCAGAGTGAGCTTTCCGGGGTTAGCCTTGGCCCACGCGACCATTTCTGCGGCGGTCTTGAAAGGCACGCCGGGATTCGCGACCACCGCGAGATAGTTCGTCGCGAGCACCGCGACCGGCGCGAAATCCTTCAAAGGATCGTAGGGCAGCTTCTTGTACGTGTGCGGGGCGACCACCAGGTTTCCGCCCTGTCCGGCCGCGATAGTGTAGCCGTCCGCCGGGGCGCGCGCCGCGAGCTCGAGGCCGATCTGGCCGCTCGCGCCGGGGCGGTTTTCCACGACCATGGGCTGCCCAAGACGGTCGGACACTTTCGGACCGATGAGGCGCGAGAGGATGTCGACCGCGTCGCCCGGAGGAAACGGGACGATGACCTTGATCGGTCTGGAGGGGTAAGACTGCGCGACCGCGGCGGCGGCGAACCCCAGGGCCAACGCCGCGACCACCAATACGCGGACCCGTCTCATCGCTGCCCTCCTCACGCGATCCCGGCAATTCGCCATTCTACGAGCGGTGCCTACCGCTGTCATTGGCCGCGTCTTGCGACCTCAGGCCGTTTGCTCGATATGCCGGAACTTTCTTTCGCGACTGAGGCGGTAGAACCGCCGCAACTCGGCGATGGCCGCAGCGTGCGCGGCGGACCCGGCGGGCCGAAGCGTGCGCGCGAGCCGCCGGCAGAACCGCGCCGCATAGGAGTTCGCCCTCCGGTAGAGTCCCAGCCGGTCCCCCGCTAAGGCGGCGTCGATGCGCGCGCGATCGAACAGCAGAGGGTGCAGCTCGGCCGGGAAGCGCTTCGGGTTCTGCGCCCGCAACAGCCACAGGCTGCAGACATACTTGTCGATCTCGGCCTGCAGCTCGAGCTCGAGGAGCGTGACGGGCCGATCATGCGAGGCATTCCAGACCAGATAGACGAAGTGGCTCACGCCCTCGAGCGCGGTCCAGTAGTCGGCGATATTGCCGGTGTGCAGCGCTTCGAAGGGATTTGCCGACGCCAGGCGCTGCAGGACCCCGGGCTCCAGAAAGAGGGTGACCCAAACCGTGTCGTGGTCCTTGGCGATCAGCACCTGCTCATCCGCGCCGTTCGCTCCCAATGCCGGCGGCAGCCGGCTCCGGTCCGTCATCAGGAACTCGGAGACATCGTGCGTCAACGGTACGTCGTAGATTCCGCCGAGCAGTTTCTGCAGCGCCTGCAGCATCAATGCGTTCGCATCGCGACCGGCGCTGCTTCGATGCCGAGACGCCGCAGCAGGCGGTGCGCCCGCGCGCTGCCCGTCTTCAGCCAGATTTCATAAAGCCTGAGTATGTCGCGCTGCGTATAGACGAAGGCGGCGTCGCCGATCTCGCCCAATGCATCGACCAGCGGCTGGAATTTGGCTGCCAGCTCGCCGAACACCTGCGCGAGCGCGCGCCGGCGGCCGCGCTCGTGCGAGAGCGCCAGAGCGCTGTAGGCCCGACCGCCCATCGCGATGTGGTAATCGACGTCCACCAGACGGCGCGCGAAGCCGCGTGCGAACAACCCCGCCATGAACAGCGAGATATCGCCGAGACGCTGGAGGGCGGATTCGCGCTCGGCGGGGGTAGCTGCACAAAGCGCCTCGGACAGCATCTGCGCCAGCGGCTTCAGGCGCGGGCCATCCGGAGTGGAATCGTACAGGCGTTCGGCGCGCGCGAACAACGTCAGCATGTTGACGACGTAGTGCTCGGTCTGCTCCTCCACCGCGATGCGATGGTCCGCGAGCGCCCCGCGCAACGCGCCGCGAAAGAATTCCATCAGGTTCGTCACCGTCACCACGCTGCCGGAGCCCGCGTCCCGCTGCATGATCGCCCCCCGAGTAGCCGCTACTATCCTAGTGGATCAGATTTCAGGCTCGCAGTTCCGTGAAGTTGTCACGAATTTGAGCTAGCAGCCTCTCGATGCGTCTGCTGATTGCAGCGCTCTCCTCAGCCACGAAGAGACGATCGTCCGGATCGCTTCCTCGCGTCCGTTGTAGAAGTGATCGCAATCCGGAACGATCTCGACGGTGCAGGGGCCGCCCGCGCGCGCCTTGAATTCCTCGGCCGGGTACTGCTCGCGCGGCTCCTTGTCGCCGCGAACGAAGAGCGAAGGACATTTCACCTGGGGCGCGAGAGCCAGCGTATCGGGCGTTTCCGTCAAGCGGTCGAGAAAGCTCTCGGCGCTGATCGCGTACCACCACCCCGGCATCAGCATCAGCTCGCGGCCGCGGCCCGCCTGAACCATCTCGCGCGCCCGCGCCGCGAACTCCTCGACGCGGTCGCCTACCATGAGCCCCGATCTTCCGCCACGCTGGATGATGTCCCTGCCGCCGCCGTGCGCGGAGAGCAGCACCAGCGCGGGCGTTTGCGGATGATCGGCGACGTGGCGCACCGCGAGCATGCCGCCGTTGCTGTGCCCGATGATCACCGGATTCGCGAATCCGCGTTCGGCCATCCACCGCGCCGCGAGCCGGTTGTCTTCGATGCCTTCGCTCGCGCGCTGAAAGGCGCCGCCTTCTGCGGCGCGGCTCGAGCGCGTGGACAGGATGTCGTGGCCGCGCCGGTTGAACGCGAGGCAGGCGAAGCCGAGGCCGGCGAGCACCGGCGGCAGAAATCGCATCGGCCCGGTGTAGAAATTCATCGTGTTGCCGTGAAACAGCAGCGCCGCTCCCGTCGCCCGGCCCTCGGGCTCGTAGTAGAGTCCGTCGAGGGGAAGCGTGTCGGTCGGAATGGAGACCAGCTCCGCGCGCATGTATGCCTACTTCGCGGGTATCACGGGCAGGAGCAGGTGGGCTTGCCGTTTCGCGCCGAAGTGCAGCGTGACGTTTCCGCCGAAGAGCGAGGCCGGCCGGTCGGTGGGATCGTCGTGGATGAAAGGCCCGCAGCCGCGCATCGGATTCTTCATGTTGGTGAGCGAAGCCGCCTCGCCGCCGTGGTCGTAGTCCTTGCCGCGCACGGTGAGGGCGATGCGGTAGCCCCTGGGCACGACGATGCAGGTCGGCCAGATTTCCACGTCGAGCTCGTAGACCTCGCCGGGCTTGAGCGGCTGCTTCTCATCGTGGGTATGGAAAGGCCGGTAAGGCAGCGAGCGTTTCGGATCGAGCTTCCGGTGCGAGGCGCGCAGCCATCCCTGCCCGACCGGCGTCTTCGGATCGAGCGCGCCCTGAAACGAAGCTTCTTTCCCGTTCGGATCGAACACCCGCAGCACCGCGAAGATGTCGGCGTCCGCCGTCGAGGAGGACACGAAGAGCTTCAGCGCCGACGGTCCCGTGATCTCCATTTCGCGCTCGAGCGGCGGCATCGCGAAGGTCACGCCCTCGCCCGCCGCAGAATACGTGACGAAGCCCTCGTTCGACGGATGGCGCGACAGGCTCAGGCCGTCCATGCCGAGGTAGAAGCGCGTCCACTGGGTGCGCGCGAGCGGCCATTCGTTCTCGTGGCGCTGCACGAACTTCTCGCCAGGGTGGCGCACCTGGAGCTGCACCCGCGGCTGCTTGTCCCAGCCGTTATCCGCGCCTTTCAGGAAATGGTCGAAGAAGCGCTTCTGCAGCTTCACGCCGTAGTCGGTGTAGAACGGCGCCCAGTGCGAGCCGCCGTGCGCCTCCAGCCATTTCTGCTTCGACCCCGCGCCGACGAAGCCCTCGAAATTGCCGCGCGTGTGCAGGCCCTGGCCGCCCCAGTTCGCGGCAGAAAGCAGCGGAACGGTGACCTTGGAGAGGTCGGGGCTGCGCTCGGCGTAGTAGTCGTCCCACAGCTCGCGCGACAGGAACGACTGCCACATGTCCTCGCGGTTCTTCTCCAGCTCCGCGGGCGAGAGCGTCTCCGGGCCGCACACCGTTTCGCCGGTCACTCTGCTTCTCGCGCCGCGCTCGCCCTGCCCGTGCTGCACCGTCTTCACCTGCATGTCCTGCCAGTTCTTGCGGAAGCTGCAGATGATGCCGCCGTGGCGCGCGCTCTCGCGATAGGCGTCGTTCCAGCCCTCCCACACGCAGATCGCGGCGAGGTGCGGCGGCTGCGACGCCGCGGTGCGCCACTGGTTGCTCGCGTAATACGAGATCCCGTTCATGCCGACCTTGCCGCTGCACCAAGACTGCTTCGCCGCCCACTCGATGCACAGGTGGATGTCGCGCGTCTCGCGCGCGTTGTTGTGGCACAGATACCCCGGCGAGCGCCCCGCGCCGCGCGAATCGACGCGCACGCACACGTAGCCGTCGGGCACCCACTTCTCCGGATCGACGGTTTCCCAGTTGGCGTAGCGGTTGCTGCTGCCCGCGACCGCGTCGGGATTGTCGCGTGCCATGATCTCCCAGTTGCCCTTGTAGCCTTCCTGGAAGGCGAGCCCCTTGCCGTACGGGCCGTAGCTGAGGATCGCGGGGTAGCGACCGAGGGCGTCGGGACGGAAGACGTCGGCGCGCAGCACGAGGCCGTCGTCCATCACGACTGGAACGTCCCAGTCGATCTCCATGCGGTCAGCGGGTGATGCGGCTGTTGGCCAGTTCCAGGCGGTCGGCGAGATTGCGCACCAAAGCGCGCGTCAGGTAGAGCTGCGCGCCAAGACTCATCCTGCTGACGGCGTCGGGCCGGAATTTCGCGAGCAGGAGCTCGGTGGCGGAGTCCACGGTCGCGTTGCGCGGCACTTCTCCGCCGCGGATGTAGGCCATCTCGCCGAAGCACTCGCCCTCGTTGATCATGTTGAGAAGGCGGCCCTGGCGCGTGACCTTCGCCTGCCCCCTGCCGACGAAGAAAAAGCTCTTTCCCGGGGCGTTCTCACTCAGGAGGGTCTGCTTGGCCGGCACGCGCGCCCAATCTCCGGCACGAGCGAGCTCCCAATACTCGGTGTCGGACAGGCCCGCCAGCATCTCAACCTTCTTCAGCACCACGTACTTCTCGGTGTCGGGAATGGCTTCGGGCGGCAGCACCTCCTGCACGGCGTTCGAGAGCGCCAGCGCGAATTCGCCCCAGGTCGAGAAGCGGCGCTCCAGTTTCTTCGCCATCGCGCGCAGCACGATCGCGTCGAGCGATTTCGGCAGCCCCGGTCTCGCCTTGGTCGGAGGGACCGGCTCCTGGGTCCGTATCGCTTGGCCCAGGGCCTCAAGGGTATTGGCGGTATAGGGCTTTTTCCCGGTGAGCAGCTCGTAGAGCACCACGCCCAGCGAGTACATGTCGCTGTGGAAGCCGGTTTCCTTGCCCGAAATCTGCTCGGGCGACATGTAGTAGGGCGAGCCCATGGCCGCGCTCTGCACGGCGTGGCTCTTGCGCAGGATGGCCGCGCCGAAATCCGAGATCTTCACGTCGGTGCCCTCGGCGATCATCAGGTTCGCCGGCTTGATGTCGCGGTGGACGATGCCTTCCTTGGCCGCGTATTCGAGCGCTCCGCAGCACTTGAATGCGATCTGCAGCACGTCGGCAACGGGAAGCAGGTTCTCGGGGGTGACGTGCTTGGAGAGATCGCCCCCTTGGACGTACTCCATCGCGATATGCCCCGAATCCTCGGTCACCACGGCATCGAGGATGGCGACGATGTAGGGATGCCGCAGCTTTCCGGCGAGCGAAGCCTCGTTCTGGAACTGCGTGCGGTAGATCGCGCCGAACTCAGGATCCCGGAACACTTCCGGCTCGATGGTCTTGAGGGCGACCTCGCGGCCGGTGAAGGTGTCCTTGGCGAGATACACCATTCCGGTCGTGCCCTTGCCGATCGCTCGTTGGATCTCGTATTTGCCGACCTGAAGACTCAGGTCCAGGTGAACGGCAGATTCCGACACGCGCTCTCCCCGCTGCACCGCGGCGACTGTTAGGGCGCTGATTGTGTCATATCCGGGCGAAAGGCGGGCGCGGAGACACCCGCCGGAAAAAAAGATGGCGGTGCGCCGCCGGCACACCGCCACCCTGGAAAATCGCTGCTGCGTGCTAGTTATTATCCTCGCGGTCCTGCTCGTTCGGCCACACGTAGACGACCAGACGCCGGTCGATCGCCCCGGCCGGAGCTATCCGTCGCAAGTCGAGCGAGGAGGACATTCCGTTGAAGGTCCAGGCGAACTCCTGCCCGTTCGAAACGAAACGCACGACTTCACCCCTTTCCACCGCGACCCAACGGGTCTTCTGGTCGATGAGGACGGTGCGCTGCGCGGCCGAACCTTGAGCCGCGCTGCCGAGCATGTCGGCATCGGTGACCGAGGAAACGGCGGAAAGGCTCGCGCCGGTGAGCGTTGCTGCGGCGAGAATCAGAGCGAAACGTTTCATGGCGTTCTCCATTCGGGTAAGTAGAGATGTGGAATGGCTTCGACTATAGAATTACCTTCCGAACGCCAAGCTGACAAGGCCGTTACACTTCTGTCATCTTTCGGGTCCCAGGGCTTGGCCTGATCCGGAGCGACACGCGTGACGAACGTAACGCTGCAGGTTTCCCGAATCGCAACGGTTTTGCTGCTAGCGCTCCTCGCGGCGGCCGCCCGGGCGCAGTACCCTGCCCGGCCGATCCGCCTGCTCGTGCCCAATCCGCCGGGCGGGGCAACCGATACCATCGCCCGAGTCGTCGCGCCCAAGCTCGGTGAAGCGCTCGGACAGCCCTTGGTCGTCGAGAATCGCCCGGGGTCCAACGGCAATCTGTCGAGCGAGCTCGCCGCACGCGCCGCGCCGGACGGTTACACCCTGCTGCTGGGCCAGGACAGCCAGATCGTCATCAGCCCGCATCTCTACCCGAACCTGCCTGTCGACACGCTCAAGGACCTCTCCCCGGTCGCCACGCTCGTCACCACTCAGATGGTGCTCGCGGCAAACCCGTCCCTGCCGGCCAAGAGTCTTGGGGAATTTCTGGACTTCGCGCGTCGCGCGAAGCCTCCGCTCGCTTACGCCTCGATCGGCAACGGCAGCCAGCACCACCTCACCATGGAAATGCTCAAGGCGCGCGCGGGCATCGAATTGGTCCACGTGCCGTATAAAGGGGGCGGCCCCGCCACCGTCGCCCTGCTCGCGGGAGAAGTTCCGGTCATGTTCGGCGGGAATTCCGTGACCGCCCAGATCAAGGCCGGAAAGCTGCGCGGCCTCGCCGTTGCGGGGAAGAAACGTTCGGCCGCGTTTCCGGACCTTCCGACCCTGAGCGAGGTCTTTCCGGGACTCGAGGTGACGGCGTGGATCGGAATTTTCGCGCCTGCGGGCGTGCCAGCGCCCGTGCAAGCGAGGTTGCACGACGAGATCAACCGGCTGCTTGCGAGCGGGGACGTGCGCGAGAGAGTGCTCGCTGTCGGCGGCCTGGAGCCCTTTATCTCGACGCCCGAGGAATTCTCCGCGCTCATTCGCGCGGAATACGCCAAGTACGGCGAAGTGGTAAAGGCGATCGGGGCGAGGATCGACTAGAGCCGCAGTGCCTCAGGATCCGGCCCTCAGCGCGTCGCCTTCCATACTGCCGACTTGCCGGCCGATTTGACGGTTCCCTCGATTGCGTTCGCGTTCACGCGGCCGCGGTACTCCGCTCCCGCCGCCGCGAATCTGATTTCGTCGCCGTGCAAGCTGCCCCGGGTGATCGGTGCCGCGACCTTCCCCGAGTTGAGAGTTCCTGAGACCTTCTGGAAATCCTGCTTCAGGACGAGCTCGCCCTGCTCGGTCTTCCACGGTCCTTCGACTTGCGCCGGCACGATCCACAGATAGGCCGTGCAATAGGTATCGCAGCCGAGCTCGATGGTCTGGTCGGGCTCCCACTCGCCCATCCGGAAGGTGTTCGAAACGATGCGGGTCCCCGGCTTGAGCGTGAGTATCGTCGGGCGGAGCTTGAGGTTGAGGTCGGTCAGCAGAAACATCGTGATCACGGTGGCCTTCGTGAGATCCGACTTGAAGATATCCGCCTCGACGAAGTTCGCCTTGCCGCCTACCCCGGCCTTTTCAGCATTGCGCTTGGACAACGCGACCATGTCCGGGTTGTATTCGATGCCGAGCGCGCGCGCGCCGCGCTTCGCCGCGGTGATCACGGTGCGGCCGTCGCCCGAGCCGAGGTCGATCACGAAATCCTTGGGCGTCACCTTCGCCATGTCGAGCATCTTGTCGACCAGCTCCTGCGGCGAGGGCACCCACACCACGTCCTTGCCCGACTGCCCGACCTCGGGGTGGTAGTCCGCGCTGGGGGCTTGCGCGAGGGCGCAGGCTGCGAATGCGCAAAAGGCCAACGTGGACAAGCAACGACTCGCGGAACGCGCTACCGGCATGGTTCTCTCCAGGGATTTGCGGAAAAAGGGACTTGCAGACCGCGTGCTCGGGTCTTCGACCGCACCTATTCAAACGCAAGGCAGGCCAGATGATGGCCCTGCGGGTGCGCCGCCGTCAACCTCTGCAGGAGGCTGGAAGGTACTGCGGCGGCACCGGCATCGTGGTGTCGAGAGGAGAACCGCAGCGCCACGACCTCACCACCGAGCCCGGTCCGTCCGGCATCACCGCGCCGGTGTTGTCGAGCGGTGCGAGGGTAATGTCGTTGTTGTCGATTCTGAGGTCGTTGAACCCTCGCAAGGAGGCCTTGATCACGCCTTGGCCATCGGTGGTAATAAAGTTCACGTACATGGACACGTTGTTGCTTTCGCACCCCCACTCTCCGGCGTTGGGCAGCGGGTCCCCTGATGCATACGCCTCGATCACCTGGTTCTTGCAGGTGCTCAGCGAGAGAATCGCCTCCGACATCCTCGCGCGGATGGCATTCGACCTGACGTTCGGCAAGACCAGCGCTGCAAGCACGCCGACGATCGTGACGATGATCATGAGCTCGACGATCGTGAAACCGCGTTGACTATTCCCTCTCCGCATAGGAATACCATCCCCCTCATGCACACCCGGTCAGGATATCAGCCACGACAAGTCGCAAAGCTCGTGCCAATCGGGTCTACCGCTTGATAAGCGTTTGATATCTATTATGAAACAGACAGAATTTCAGGGCAAGTCGAGGCCTGGCGCCGGCCCGCAGTGGGCCGGATTTCGGCAAAAACTGACGAGGCGCGGCGCCCTCACGGCCCTCACCGGGCCGCCCCTCAGCGCGCCGCCTCGGACCGTAGGCCGGCGTGATCGATGACGCGTGACCAAGTTGCCGTTTCGGCGCGGATCACCGCCGCATACTCCTCGGGCGTGCCGCCCACGGCCTCGGCGCCCTGGGCGGTGAGCTTCTCCCGCATCTCTGAGGAGCGCACGATATTCGTCGCCTCGGCGCCGAGCCGCGCCACGATTGCGCGCGGCGTGCCCGATGGAGCGAGCAGGCCGTACCACGGGCTCAGCTCGTATCCGGGAACCGCGGATTCGTCGACCGTGGGGATTTCGGGCAGCTCGGGCGAGCGGCGCAGCCCGGTCACCGCGAGAGCCCGCAGCTTCCCCGACCTGACGTGCGGCAGCACCGCCGGGATGCCGAGGAAAGCGATCTGCACCTGCCCGCCGATCAGGTCGGCTGTCGCGGGCGCGGTTCCTTTGTACGGGACGTGGGTGAGCGTTATCCCCGCCATCGCGGCGAACAAGGCCGCCGCCAGGTGCGGCGTGCTCCCGTTGCCGCCGGAACCGTAGTTGATCGCGCCCGGTTGCGCGCGGGCGAGCTCGATCAGCTCCTTGGCCGAGCGAACGGGAAGCGAGGGATGCACGACGAGCGCGTTGGGAGCCCTCGCCATGATCGTCACCGGAGCGAAATCGCGTTGCGTGTCGTACGGGACTTTGCCGATCAGGGGATTGATGATGAGGCTGCCCGGACCGACCGAGAGCAGCGTGTAGCCGTCGGGAGCGCTCTTCGCAACGTAGTCCGTGCCGATGTTGCCGCCCGCGCCGGCGCGGTTCTCGACCAGGAACGGCTGCCCCATCGACTCGGCGAGCTTCTGCGCGACCAGGCGCACGATGATGTCGTTCGGCCCGCCCGGGGCGAAGGGCACGATCACGCGGACCGGGCGGGACGGGTACCCCTGCGCCTGCGCCGCGCAAACGAAGACGATTGCGGCGATACCGGCGCTGACAGCGGCGGGAATTTTTGTCATAGTCCGCATCGGAGGAGAATTCTGTGCATCTGAGCAAAATGCGTGTTGTCGCTCCCGCACTCGCCGCCGTGCTCGCCGGCGCAAATGCCGGTGCCTTCGCGCAAGCGTACCCCAACCGCGCGATCCATATCATCGCGCCTTTCCCCGCCGGCGGCGGCTATGATTTCCTGTCGCGCTTGGTCGGCGCGGAAATGACCAAGACCTTCGGCCAGCCGGTGATCGTCGAGAACAAGTCGGGGGCGAACGGCAATATCGGGACCGACGCCGCGGCGAAGAGCGCTCCAGACGGTTACACGTTGCTGATGGGCGGTAACAGTCCCTTGTCGCTGAACGTCGGCCTGTATCCCAAGCTCCCCTACGACCCGCTCCGCGATTTCGAGCCGATCTCGCGCGTCGCCACACAGCCGAATCTATTCGCGGCGAATCCGAAAGTACCGGTGAAGTCGGTGGCCGAGCTGGTGCAATACGCCAAGGCGAATCCCGGCAAGCTCACCTACGCCTCGAACGGCAACGGCAGCCCCCAGCACCTCGCTGCCGAGCAGCTCAAGCGCATGGCGGGAATCGACATGGTGCACGTGCCCTACAAAGGCGCGGCGCCGACCGCGGCCGCGCTGCTCGCCGGCGAAGTGTCGGTCGCGTTCAACATCATCCTGCTGCCGCTGCCCCACGTGCAGTCGGGCAAGCTCACGGGCCTGGCGGTGGCGAGCTCGAAACGCTCGCCGCTCGCTCCCGATCTGCCGACGATGGCCGAGCTCGGCTATCCGATCGACATCGACACCTGGTACGGGCTGGTGGCGCCGGCGGGTACGCCCAGGGACATCGTCGCCAAACTGAACGCCGAGACGGTACGCATCGTGAACCTGCCGGATCTCAAGGAGAAGACGAGGAGCCAGGGGATCGAGCTGGGCGCGAGCACGCCCGAGGAGTTCGCGGCTTTCCTGAAGGCGGACATCGCCAAGTGGACAAAGGCGATCCGCGAGATGAACATCACCATCGATTGAAGGCGACCGTGATCCTCGATGTTTTCAACCATTTCATGCCGAAAAGCATCTTCGAGCGCTTGAGCACGCTCGTTCCCGGTCACGTGACGCTCACGGCGTTCCCCGAGCTTCCGACCCTGTGGGACGTGGGCGCGCGCCTAAAGATGATGGACGAGTTCGACGGCCTACAGCAGGTCCTGTCCCTCGCCAACCCCCCGATCGAGATGCTGGGGCCTCCAGCACTCACGCCCGATCTCGCGCGGATCGCGAACGACGGGCTCGCCGAGCTGTGCCGCAGGCACCCCGAACGTTTTCCGGCCTTCATCGCCTCGATGCCGATGAACAACGTCGAGGCCTGCGTGCGCGAGGCCGACCGCGCGATCGGCGAGCTCGGCGCGAAAGGCATCCAGGTATTTACCAACGTGCTCGGCAAACCCCTGTCCGCACCGGAGTTCCGGCCGATCTTCCGGAGCATGGCGAAGCACGACCTGCCCGTGTGGATCCATCCGATACGCGGTCCGCAGTTCGCCGACTACGCCACCGAGAGGGCCTCCGAGAACGAGATCTGGTTTACCTTCGGCTGGCCGTACGAGACCACGGCGTGCGTGACGCGGCTCATCTTCTCCGGGATCTACGACGAGCTTCCGGGCCTGAAGATCATCACCCACCACATGGGCGGCATGGTGCCGTTCTACGCGGGGAAGATCGACCTGGGGTTCGATCAGATCTTCCACGGCAAGACCGGAGAAAACCCGGTTGCGCGCAAGGCGGGCCTCAAGAAGCGCCCGGTCGAGTACTACCGCATGCTCTACGGCGACACCGCGCTGAACGGCTCAGCGCCCGCGACTCGCTGCGGCCACGCGTTCTTCGGAACCTCGCATTGCCTTTTCGCGACCGACGCGCCTTTCGATGCGGAGAAGGGCCGCATGCTCATCCGCGAGACGATCAAAGCGGTGAACGGCCTGGAGATCTCGAAGCCGGAGAAAGACCGCATCTTCGCCGGCAACGCACGCGAGCTGCTCAGACTCAATTGATGCGAACGCAGGATATCCGCGTCCGCCTGCGAGACGGCGAGATGGGCGCGCACGTCGCCTTTCCCGAGCGCACGCCCGCACCGGCGATCATCGCCATCATGGAGATCTGGGGCGTGAACGACACCATGCGGCGGCACGCGCAGGAGTTCGCCGAAGCCGGCTTCGTGTGCCTCGTTCCCGACCTCTTCTGGCGCCAGGAGCCCGGGGTCGAGCTCTACGACAGGAATCCCGAGGACGTGAAGAAGGCCTTCGACCTCTACTACGACTTCGACTACGACCTCGCGGTGCGCGACATGCAGGACATCGAGTCCTATCTGAGCAAGATCCCCGAATGCAGCGGAAAGGTCGGCGCGGTCGGCTACTGCCTGGGCGGGAAGCTGTGCTATCTGATGTGCTGCCGCACCGACATAGCCTGCGCGGTCGCGTACTACGGGACGTACATCGAGCACCGCATCCGCGAGGCGAAGAACCTGCGCCGCCCCTTCATGCTGCATATGGCGATGAAGGACCGCTGGGTGCAGGTCGAGGTGAACGATCTGCTCGAGCGCCGGCTCTCTCCGAATCCGCTGGTGACCATCCACAAGTATCCGCGTGCCGACCACGCCTTCGCGCGCCACGGCGGAAAGACCTACAGCAAGCCCGAGGCCGACCGCGCGCTCGCCCTGTCGCTCGATTTCTTCAGGAAACACCTAGTCGCGTAGCGGCCGGGAACGAGCGCGCGAGGTTCATCGCATCAGCCCGCAACTAGGCCTGCGCGGCGGGCGCTACGGATTGGCGAGATAGTCGCGCTTCGCGAGCTCGACGCCGTTGTGGCGCAGGATGTCGTAGGCGGTCGTGACGTGAAAGTAGAAGTTCGGCAGCGCATGACCTAGCAGGTACTGCATGCCCTTGTAGTCGACCTCGCGCGGCCCGAGCTTCAGGTGGATGTTCTTCTCCTCGCTGCCGTCGATCTGCGTGGACTTGATCGATTCGACGAATGCGATGGTTTTCGCGATCCGCGCCTTCAGCTCGGCAAAGGTCTCCTCAGTGTCCTCGTGCTTGGGCACTTCCACCCCCGCGAGGCGGGCGACCGCGCCCTTCGCGGTGTCGCAGGCGATCTGCACTTGCCGCTTCATCGGGAACATGTCCGGGTAGAGCCGGAAGTTGGTCAGTGCCGCCTGATCGATCTTCTTGCCCTCGGCGTGGGCCTGCGCCTTGTCGAGTATGGCGGAGAGATTCCTCAGCGCGTTGACGAAGCGCGGAGCGCTCGCCTGGTACATCGAAATATTCACGAAGGTCTCCGGGATTTGAAGGAATAGGCGGGCATTTTACCGCGGCGGCCTGCGGAAAAGAAAAGGGGCGCGTTGGTGCGCGCCCCTTTTCGCCTTGCCTAGGCGAATCTATTTCACCAGCTGCGCAAAGATGATGACCAGTCCGATGACGGATACCAGCCAGGACAGGGTCCGCAGCCAGATGATCCCCGCGATGTAGATGAGCGCGTAGGCGACCCGGGCCCAGAAGAAGAGCTGCGCGCCCAGCATGGTCATGTCGTTGAACTTGCCGACAGCGGCTGCGACGAGCACCAGCGACGCGAACAACACCAGGTTCCGGAGCATATTGACGTGGGCGCGCTCCGCACGACCGCCCCAGCCCGTGATCTCGGGCATGCCTTCCCGATTCCCGACGAGCCTCATCAATCCGACCTGATTGAACGCGCCTGCCACCCCCACCAGCATTTGTACGACCGCCAGCGCCACCGCCCACACGAGCAGATTCAGTTCCGGCCTCATTGCTCCTCCTTGTTGTCGAACAAGCTCCTCGTGCTGCAAAACGGCCGCCTTACCGCGGCGGCCGATCCCTGCGACTTAGGCGTGCAGGCTGCTCACGCCGAAGGCGATATCCTCGCCCGCGAGCGAGGCAAAGTCCAGATCGACGCACAGCACCTGCTGCGATCCGTCCGACGCCTCGAACGCGAACGAGAGCGTGACGCACAGTTTGGGACCGATCACCGAAAGGTAGGGCCGCGTAATCTGCACCTTCCCCGGGGACTCGATCGCCCGGCGGAAGTAAGGCTTGGTCTGCCAGTCCGTTCCCTCGGTCGGCTGCACCACCTCGAAACGCAGATCCTCCGTATGGACCTTGCTCTCCGCCTCCACGTTCGCGCCGATCTGCAGGCCGTCGCTGCCGATCAAGTAGCAGCGCTGCGCGCTCGGGAGCTTGAGCAGCCCCTGCACGGCGGGCTGGAATTTCGCACCCAGGGACAAGTCCTGCACCGCGTTCTTGATCACCGCCAGGTACGGGACGAGCCGGGTGTGCTGCCGCCTCTGAAAAGCGGCGAAATCCGCGCGATGGCCGGTGACCAACCTGGCGAATACCTCGCTGCGCGCGTTTTCGGGGAGCAGCTCGTCGCTCCCCGGCGCGAAATAATCCCCTTGGATAAGGTCGGCGTTCGCGTCGATAGCGCAAAGGGCCTCGGCCTCGGTCTCTATGCCCTCCACGCACACCAGCGCCCCCGCCTCGTGCAGCACCGAGACGATCCCGGTGAACATGCGCCGCGCGAGCGGCTCGACCGTCACGCGGCGCGTCATCTCGCGGTCGATCTTGACTATGTCGGGCGTCAATCTCCAGATGCGATCGAAATTCGAGTAGCCCGCGCCGAAATCGTCGATCACGGTAAGGCAGCCGAGCGTGCGATAGTACTCGACCGCCGCCGTGAGGCGCGCCTCATCCTCGAACGGCGTCTCAATCAGCTCCACCGCCACTCGGTGTGCGGGAAAGCCGTTCGACTCCAGCATCTCCAAGAAAAAGGGGCCGAAGCGGGGGCCTTCGGTGGCGACTTGCGGATCGACGTTGAGGAACAGCCAGCCGCGTGCGTTGCCGAGCTGCTTGAAGTTCCGCACATGGAGGGCGCGGCACTGGCGGTCGAGCTTTATCCTGGCTTCGCTCTGGGTCGCCTTGCTGAACAACTCGTAAGGGCGGACGGGCCTGCCTCGCGAATCGATCGCTCGGATCAGTCCCTCGTAGCCGACGGGACGGCGATGAGCGAGGCTGAAAATCGGCTGAAAGTGGCTCGACAGGTGAAACTCTTCGGGGGCGCCGCGTTCCCCTTGCGTGGTGTACCTGTCAAGAAGAGGTTGAGCAAGATCCACCATGTTCACGCTCGAGTGAGTTGCGCCGAGTATGCCATATGACGCGCCAGGACGACGGCATATCCCATGAATGGATCACGGCGTGCGCGTAGCTCTCCAGGCCCGGGCGGTGCCGTTCGCCGAGGCCGTTCCCTCGATGAGATTCCCGCCGACGCGTCCTCGATATTCGGTGCTGCCGGCGTTGAAGCGGATCTCATCCCCGGCCAGCTTGCCGTTCGAGATGGTGCCGCCGGCAAAATCGCCAGCGACCGTCTGGTACTTCTGCTTCAGCGCCAGCTCGCCCTCCGGGGCGCGCCAGGTGCCTTCGACTTTTGCAGGTACGACCCACAGGTACAGCGCGCACCAGTTGTAACAGCCGGGCGGATACCACTCCGAGGCATCCGGATCCCAATCGCCCATCCTGAACGTATTGGACAGGACTCGCGTGCCGGCTTTGAGGGTAAGCAGAGTCGGCCTCAGCTTGAGATTGATGTCGTCGAGCAGGAACAAAGTGATGACAGTGGCGCGAGAGAGATCCACCTTGAACAAATCTCCCTCGACGAAGTGTGCCCTGTCGCCCACCCCCGCGCTCGCGGCCCTGCTCTTGGAGAGCGTAACGAGCCGGGGGTCGAACTCGACCCCCAGCGCCCGTGCGCCGCGCTTCGCCGCGGCGATCACCGTGCGGCCGTCTCCCGAACCCAAGTCCACGACGAAATCCGCGGGAGTCACCTTGCCCATGTCGAGCATCTTCTCGACTTGCTCTTCGGGCATGGGTACCCACACCACGTCCTTTCCCGCTTGACCGATCTGGGGCTGGTAGCCTGTGTCAGAAGGTCCTTGTGCCGCCGCGCACGCGGCGAGTCCCCACAGGGCAAGGGCAAGCAGAGTACGGAGAGGCTTATCCATCAGTCGCCCGGCCTACTCTTGCTCGTGCTCCGCCTTGGCGAGACCGAACGCGAGGTCTTCACCTGCGAGGGCCGCGAAGTCGAGGTCCACGCACAGCACGTGGTAGGACTCGTTCAGCGAAAGAGCGTACGACAGGGTGACACAGAGCCTCGGGCCGGTCGCCGAGAGGTACGGCCGGGTGATCTGGACCTTGCCCGGGGACTCGATCGCGCGGCGAAAGAACGGTTTCGTCTGCCAGTTGGTGCCCGTTACGGGGCGGATCGGCGTCAAGCGCCGGTCGCGCGCGGCGGCTCTGCGCTCGCTTTCCGCGCTCGCCCCGATCTGCGACCCGTCGGCGGCGACCAGATAGCAGCGCTCGGTGCAATCGAGCTCGAGCAGCGCGCGCACGGCGCTCGTGCGCTCGGCGCCCGCGGACAGCGCGAGGACCGCGTCGGAGAGCGCCGCGATATAAGGCTCGAGGCGCGCGCGCCGCCGGCTGCGGAATTCGGCGGTCTCTTCGCGGAACTCGCTGAACAGGCGCGCGAAGAGCTCGTCGCACGCGCGCTCCGGCGGACGCCGCAGCGCGGGCAAGGCGAAGTAGTTCCCCTGCAGCAGGTCGGCGTTCGCCTCGGTCGCGCAAAGCGCCTCGCCCTCGGTCTCGATGCCTTCCACGCACACCAGCGCGCCCGCCTCGTGCAGCACCGAGATGATCCCTGTGAACATCCGCCGCGCGAGCGGCTCGACTGTCACGCGGCGGGTCATTTCGCGGTCGATCTTCACGATGTCGGGCTTCAGCTGCCAGATGCGGTCGAAGTTCGAGTACCCTGCGCCGAAGTCGTCTATCACGACGAGGCAGCCGAGCTCGTGATAGTGCGTGACGGCGGTGATCAGGCGTTTCTCGTCCTCGAACGGCGTTTCGATCAGCTCTACCGCCACGCGGTGCGGCGGCAGGCCGCTCTCCTCGAGCATCTGCGCGAATGAGCCGAAGCGGTGACCCTGGACCGCGATGTGCGGATCGACGTTGAGGAAGAGCCAGCTGACGTCGTCGCGCACCCGCTGAAAGTTGCGCACGTGCAGGGCCCTGCACTGGCGGTCGAGCTGCATGCGGGCGACGCCTGCGGGGGCCTGGGCGAGAAGCTCTGCGGGAAGGTAGAGCTTCCCGTTCGAGTCCGTGCCGCGTATCAGCGCTTCATAGCCGACAGGCCGCCGATGAGCAAGGCTGAAAATCGGCTGGAAATGGGTGGTCAGGCGAAATTCGCGGTGCGAACCGTCTTGCGCATCGACGGCGAAAACGTCCACGCCGGACGCGGTGGAATTGGCGGTGCTCGCCGCGCCTTCGCGCTGGCTCACGCGGGCCTATCCCTCGCAGGGAACCGGCGCGGGCCCGGCGGCGCCGCCGAGCGCGGCGGGCTGAAGGCCCGCCGCATCCTGCTTCCGCGTTTCGTTCGACAGAAAAAGCGCGGGGTCGACGCGCGCGTTGTTCAGGCTGACGGACCAATGCAGATGCGGGCCGGTGACGCGGCCGGTCTTGCCGACCATGCCTATCGTCTCACCGCGCGCGACGCGGACGCCCTTGACTACGTCGATGCGACTCATGTGGTTGTACATGGTGATCACTCCCTGGCCGTGATCGAGAACAACCGAGAGTCCATTGAAGAAATAATCGCCGGTCTCGATAACTCGGCCCGCGGCAGGCGCAGTGATCGGCGTTCCCTCCGGAGCCGCGATATCCAGTCCGCTATGCGGCAGCCGCGGCTCGTTGTTGAAAAAGCGCCTCGACCCGAATCCGCCGGAAATGCGTCCCGTGGAAGGCAGATCGAAGATCAGGCCGTCGGGCTCGAAGTCGCTGAACGTCGAGAACGCTCGGACGAGCACCTGCTGCTCGCGGGCGATGCGCCGCAGATCGTCGGGCTCGGGCTCGACTTGGCGGCGGTTGGCGAGAGTCACATATTGCCTGTCGTACTCGCGCGCGCCGACCCGGAACGGTATGGTGCGCTCGGTCTTCTCGCCTTGGAGCACCTCGAGCTCGTGCGCGCCTGGCTTGAGCGCGAGCGGCAGGCCGACGACGGCCTGCCAGGCGCCGCCCGCGCGCGTCACCAGCACGCGTTGGCCCTCGAACATGACCTGGGGAGCGGGTCCAGGCGCACGTCCCACGCACACGATCGCGACCCCGCCCGGCACCGGCGCAGACAGAGGCAGGCCTTCCTGCGAGGCCGCCATCGACGGGGCGAGCGCGAGGCCCGACGTCAGTGCGAAAAGGATACGGAAGCAGCCCATGCTTGGTCCTGGAGACCCCTATTCTCCCCCGATTTCATACTCCGGCGCCAAATGCCTCACGCGGCTGCGATCCACCCCGTGTGGAAAATGGACGCTCCGCGCCCGCGCGGGCCCACACTGGTCGATATGCGGGGAGCATAATTAGGCCTCCGGCCCGCCTTCCCCTCGAGCATCCAGAAACGCGGTGGCGGCCCTTGTTCCGAGGAAAGACAGATGATCGGCCAGAGCAGTCCCGCGGGCAGCTTCTATAACACTTCGATCGCGATGGAGTTCTTTCGATCCGCCGGCAAGGCCAAGACTTTCGCCAAGGGCAGGAAAATCTTCACCGAGAACCAGCGAGGCATCCCGTTTCTCCTCATGCCCAACCGCATGTATCTTCTGCTGGACGGCGAGGTCGGCATTTTCGCGAGGGATAAGCCCGTGGGCACGATCCGCCCGGGCCAGATCTTCGGCGAGATGGCCTCGATAGACCAGGGGCCGCGCACGGGAACCGCGCTCGCGAAAACGGCTTGCCGGGTCATTTCGCTCGACCACCGGCAAATGCGGATAGCGCTCGGGAGATATCCCGAGTTCGCCCTAATGCTGATGAGCGTGATGATCGGCCGGCTGCGGGAATCGATCAGCCGCATCGGCAACTCCGGATTGCACGCGGCCCGGACCAAATGGACGCAGCCCGCGCCGCTGCGCAAGGACCTCATCGCGGACCTCTCGCGCGTTCTCGGCTCCGAAGCGCATCTCAGCTACGAGACCGGCGATACCATCGTAAGGGAGGGCCAGGTGGGCGTACTGATGTACGTGGTCCTCAAGGGCAAGGTGGCGATCCGCGTCGGGGGCCTGCACCTCGAGACCGTCGGCCCCGGCGGCGTGTTCGGCGAGATGGCGTTGGTCGACCGCACGCCGCGGCTGGCGACGGCCCTAGCGGAGGGGCATTGCAGGCTGCTCGCGATCAACCGCAACGCGTTTCTCAACCTGGTGAAGCACAGCCGGCGCTTCGCCGCATCGCTGCTCGCCGCAGTGAGCGCCAGGGCGCGACACGCTGCCTCGCGCTAGGCCGGCGTTAGGATCGCAAATGAAAACGGCGGCCGGAGGCCGCCGTTTTTTGTCCGTCGTCCGCGCTCAGTAGCCCAGCCACTTGGTGAGCGCAGCGAGCTGTTGCGGGTCGCCGCTCTCGTAGCCCTTGTAGCCGATCTTCGCCAGAATCTTCTGGCCGGCCTCCGACTTGTCCAGGTGGAGCATCGCGGCCCGCACTTTCTCCACGTCGGCGTCGCTCATCTTGGTCGAGGCGATCATGTGCTTGATCGGAACGGCCTTGGATTCGAGCAGCACGGTGCCGCCCTTCTCCTGCCAATCCTTGACCACCGCGCCGGAGGCGGAGACGCCCACGTCGCTGAAGTTGTTCTCGACGAAGAACGGCACCGCGTCCTGGTAGCGCGTGGTGCGAATCTCCGCCTTGGCGACGTCGATCCCGAGATCGCGCAGCGTGGCGCGCGTGATCACGGCGGTGATCGAGTCGGGGTCGGGCATGCCGATGCGCTTGCCCTTCATGTCGGACGGCTGCTTGAGCGGCGCATCCTTCTTCACGAAGAACCGCGCCTTGTACTCGGTGTAGCCCCTGGTGAGCACGACCAGGCGGTATTTGCCGTCGCGCATCGACATCAGAGAGTGGTGAGCGGGGTGAACGAACGCGAGGTCGTACTGCTGCTCGTCCAGGCCTTTTCTAAGAACCGGGTATTGATCGACCGGAACGACCTTGACGGTCGTCTTGAGCTGCCTTCCGAGCAGATCCGCCAGATCCTTGTATTTTTCGCGGATCTCGGTGGGCGTGACGTAGTAGGTGACGCCCTCGTTAATCGCGAGGACGATCTCGGCCCGCGCAGTGCCGGCCGTGAGCAGGGAGAAGACCAGGGACGCAAGCAGGGAGGCGAGCCATTTCATGTCTTTTCTCCGGTTTTTGAGCACCACCCCACTTTGAGCAAGTTATGTGCCGAACCGCCTATTTGGCAGCCTCGGCGTCAGATCCTTGAAAGCTCCTCTTGATTATCTAACCTAAACAAAGAGTTACCTATGGATACCGCAGGGCAGGGTCGGCCCCAGGTGATTGCACACTATCGGCCAAGCCGGCACAGGGTCAGGGTTTCGTCATCCCGTCATCGCACGAACTTCCCGGTCTTGCTGATGATCGTGATGTCGATGAAGCTCGTTCCCGTTCGAACCCCCGGCCCGTAGGTCACGATCACCCCGCCCAGATCGAAGCTGCGCATCGATTCCAGGCCGGCGATCAAGCTCTCCCGCGTGGGTTTCGGACCGGCGCGCTTGAGGCCTTCGACCAGCACCTTGGCGGCGATGAAGCCCTCCATCGAGGCGTACGAAGCGGCCACGTCCTCCTTGCCTTTGATCATGTCCTGGAATTCCCTCGCGATCGGGTCCGTGCCTGCGAAGGGATACGGCGACACCTGGCTGACCGCGACGCCGTACCCGTCCTCGCCCAGGTTCTTGATGAAAGCGTTCGAGCTGTTGTTGGAGAGCGTGAGGAAAAACGGACTGCGGCCGGCCTGCTTCATCTGCTTGACGAACGCCACCCCGGCGTCCGCGAGGACCGTCATGATGACCGCCTGAGGATCGGCTTTTGAAACGCCGGCGACCGCTTCCTCCACCTTGATCGTTCCGCGGGGAACGCTCGCGACTGCGACGGGCGTCAGGTTGGCCGCTTTCAGCGCGTCCTGCACACCGCTCAGACCGTCCTTGCCGAACGAGTCGTCGGTGTAGACCACCGCGATCTTGCTGATGCCCATCGTGGTGAGCTGGGAGACGAGCTTGAAGGTCTCGGAGCGGTAGCTCGGCCGCACCGGGAAGAGATACTTGCGCGGCGGCTCGTACATCGACATCGCCCCGGTGGAGGGTCCGATCAAGGGCACCTTGAACTTCTCCAGAACGGGCACCGCGGCCTCGTTGGTCGGCGTACCGCGCGACAGGAACATCGCGAAGACGTTCTTCTGCTGGATCAGCTGCGTCATCACGTCCGGGGTTCTTTTCGGATCGAAGCCGTCGTCCATCGACTCGAGGACGATCCTGCGGCCGTGGACGCCACCTCTCGCGTTCACGGCGTCGAAGTAGGCCTTGGCCCCGGCGGTGAGCTCCTTCACCGTCCCGGCCACCGACCCGGTGAAGCCGGCCGACTGGCCGATGACGATGGTTTTCGCGGTGATGCCGGGCTCGGCAAAGGCGGCGGCGGGAAAGAGCGCGAGGGCGCTCGCGGATGACGCGAAGAACCTGTGCAGCATGAGCCACCTCCCCAGACCGGCTGTCGGGCAGCCGTGATCCCCTACTATGCTACGCCACTCAACGGCTCCGGTACTTCTCCTTTGCACCACGCGAGAGGGCGATGCCGTGCCCGGGGTGCCCGGGGATGAGGAAGTGTCCGTCCTTGCACACGGGCATCTCCTCGAACAGGTCCGGCGGCGCCCAGTCGATGAACTCGACGAGAAAGCCGTTCGAGAGCGCTCCCACCACCTGAAGCGAAAGCTCGTGGACCACGTGCGGCGCCACAGCGACCTGGTGTGCGGCGGCGAGATGGCCGATTCGCAGCGTCTCGGAGAAACCGAGCGCGCGGCACACGTCGGGCATGAGATACCTCGCCGCGCGGCGCTCGATCAGCTCGCGGAATTCGAACCGGGTGTAGTTGTTCTCGCCGGTCGCGACCGGAATGCGGATGGCGCGCGCGACCTCCGCGCACGCGGACAGATCGTCGGCGAGCACCGGCTCCTCGTACCAGACGAGGTCGAGGTCCTCGAGCGCCTGCGCCTGGCGGATGTTCGCGAGCACGTCCAGCCGCTGGTTCACGTCGACCATCATGCGCACGGCGCCGCTCAGCGCGCGCAGCACCGCCTCGACGCGCTTCCTGTTCTCGCGAGGGTCGGCGTGATGGATCTTCATCTTGTAGTACTTGCAGCCGAGCCCGGCATACTTTTCCGCCTCGGCGATCAGCTCGTTTTCGCTGTACTTCGACCAGCCGCCGCTGCCGTACGCGGGAATGCGGTCGGTGACCGCTCCCCACATCTTGTAAAGCGGAAGACCCGCCTTCTTTCCGGCGATGTCCCACAGCCCGATGTCGAGCGCCGAGAGGGCGTACGCCGCGATCCCCTGCTTCTTGATGCCCATGTCCGTCCGGAACATCTTTTCCCATAGGCGCTCGACCATGAGCGGGTCCTCGCCGATGAGAACCGGCGCGAGGCGCGTCTCGAGATAGGCGTGGACGCTTTCGGCGCCCCCGCCGCCGAAGACGAGGCTGTAGCCCAGGCCCCGGATGCCCTCGTCGGTCGAGACGTCCGCGACGACGAGCTTCTGGTGCGCGTAATTCCGCGCCATCGGCTGCGGCGTGGGGATGGTGAGGACGAAGCTCTCGATCGCGGTGATCTTCATGGGGTTCCGGCGATGTAGAGCATGCGCGCATTGTAGGGGATGCGCTTGCTGGCGCGCTTGGAAAGGTGCATCCTGTCGCGCGGGTCGCAACAACGAAAGGGGGAGCGAACCTTTATGTTCACGTTTCTTCTGATCATTCACGGCCTGCTTGCGGTCGCGCTGCTGGGCGCGATCACGCACCAGACGCTCAGCGTATGGTGGCCCGCGCGCAAACCCGCGGGCTTCGTCGGACGCTTCCGTTCAGTGCCCGCAACCTCCTATGCGAACGCCATCGTCGTCCTGTACCTCGCCACCGCCGCGCTCGGCGCGATCGTCTACACGGAATACCGCGTGGTGGTGCGCGTGGTGCTCGAGCAGCTCGACCTTTGGAAGCAGAACGGCGTGTTCGAGCTGAAGGAGCACTTCGCCGCGGTCGCCCTGGGCGTGCTGCCGGCGTACTGGTACTACTGGCGCGCGCCGCTCGCGGGCGGGGACGCGCGCACGCGCGCGGTTCTCACCGCCCTGCTCGCGTTCGTCGTCTGGTGGAATTTCCTGGCCGGGCACGTGCTCAACAACATTCGGGGGTTCGGATCGTGAACGTGCCGCGCTCGTTCCCGGTTTTCGCCGTGGTGTTCGCCGCGGCCTACGCGGTTGCTTATGTCGTCTGCGTCATGAAAAACTACGCCCTGTTCACCTACCACCCCGCCATCTACGAGTTCGGCCTCGGAGTGCAGGCGCCCAAGGATGGGCCGGCGATGTACTGGTACGGATGGATGGCGACATCCGGCATCGTCGCGGCCGCGGCGGCGTACGCCGCCTGCTGGCTGCCGGAGGGCCTGACGCGGCGTCTCTGGTCAGGCTGGTCCTGGGCCGTCCCGGTGGCGGTGATGGTCGTCTTTTGCTATCTTCTTCGGGGCTACTTCCTGCGGTGATGCCGAAGATGCCGATCCGATCCGGGTGCCTCCTCCCTTGCCTCGCCGCGTTTGCGTTCGCGGCAGGCTCGCCCGCCTCGTTCGCGGGCGGCGACATGATTGACGAGGACGATCATCACGACGAGGGCCCGTCGTATTTCGGCTTCGTCAAGGACGCGCGCGGCGCCCCGGTCGCCGACGCCAAGGTCACCGCGAACGTGAAGAACGGCGTCGCGTTCATCACCCGCACCACCGCCGCCGGCCTGTACAAGTTCGGCGGCTTCAGCAAGCAGGTCAAGCCGGACGACGTCACCATCTCCTGCGCCAAGGACGGCTACAAGCAGACGCGCGTCATCCGGCGGCCCACGCCCAAGGCTGAGCCCGCCAAGGCCATCGAGACCGAGTGCAGGCTCGAGCGCGGCTGACGCCGTGAGCTCCCGATTCACCCGAGCCGCGCTGTACGGCTTGCTCCTCGCTTGTGGTCCCGCTTCCGCTCAAGGGCTGAGCGGACGAGTCACCTCGGCCGAGGAAGGCCCGATGGAAGGCGTGCTGGTCAGCGCACACAAGGCGGGATCCACCATCACCCATACCGTGGTCAGCAGCCGCGACGGGCGCTTCGCGTTTCCCAAGGGAAATCTCGTGGCCGGGCGCCAGGAGATCTCGATCCGCGCGGTTGGCTATGAGCTCGACGGTCCCGCAGCGGCCGACGCGGGCGCGCGCGTCGAGCTCAGGCTGCGGCGGACAAAAGACCTCGCCGCGCAGCTCACCAACACGGAATGGCTGATGAGCATGCCCGGGACCAGCGAGCAGAAACGGCCGCTCATCGAATGCATGAGCTGCCACACCTACGAGAGAATTGTCCGCTCGAGATACAGCGCCGAGGAGCTGCTCGCCGCGCTCAAGCGCATGGCGACCTACGCGAACAACAGCACCATGGCGCGCCCGCAGAAGCGTGCGGTCGAGCGCAGGTTCGACGAGGACGCGCTGCGCCGCCTCGCCGAGTATCTCGCGAGCGTGAACCTCGGCAAAGGCGCCGACTGGCCCTATCCCCTCAGGACGCTGCCGCGGCCCTCGGGCCGGGCGACGCGGGTGCTGATCACCGAGCACGACCTGCCGCGCAGGACGATCGCGCCGCACGACGTGCACACCGACGCGCAGGGGATGGTCTGGTATTCCAATTTCTCCGAGAACACGCTCGGCAGGCTCGATCCCGCAACCGGCGCCCACAAGGAGTTCGCCTATCCGGCGGTGAAGGCCGACGCACCCACGGGCGCGCTGTGCCTCGAGGCCGACGGCGACGGCAACCTGTGGCTCTCCGGGATGTTCCAGACGGGCGTGGTGAAGTTCGACGTCGCAAAGGAAACGTTCACGCATTTCCCGCTTCCCACAGGGATGAACACCGACGCGGCCCAGCAGTCGATGGTGATGCCGCGCGGATCTCGGGTCGACGGCAAGGTGTGGTCGAACGAAGTAAGCAAGCAGGCGATCCTGCGGCTCGATCTCGCCAGCGGCAAGTACGAGCTGTTCGACGTGTTCAAGAGCGTCCCGGGGAATCACGCCCCCTACGGTCTCGTCGCCGACGCGGCGAACAATCTCTTCTTCATGGATTTCGGCGGCGAGGCCATCGGCCGCGTCGACGCCAAGACCGGCCAGGCGAGCCTCTATCCCACGCCGACCAAGCGCTCGCGCCCGCGCCGCACGATGATGGATGCTCAGGGGCGGGTCTGGTTCGCCGAGTTTGCCGCGAACAAGGTGGCGATGTTCGACCCCAGGGAGGAGACCTTCAAGGAGTGGGAAGCGCCCACCCCGCACACCTATCCCTACGACGTCTTCCTCGACAGGAACGGCGAGCTGTGGAGCGGCTCGATGTCGGGCGACCGCATACTGCGCATGGATCCCGTCAGCGGGGCGTCAGTCGAGTACCTGCTGCCGCGGCCGACCAACATCCGCCGCGTTTTCGTAGACAATTCAACGACACCGGTGACCTTCTGGGTCGGCAGCAACCACGGCGCGTCGATCATCAAGCTGCAGCCGCTCGATTGAAGCGGGCGGCGCGCCGCCGCTGGGACTATACTCATCGCGGCGCTCGCGAGGAGTGCCGAAAAATCCGGGGGACAACATGAACAAGACACGTTCGATCTGGGTCGCCGCTTGTGCGGCGGCCGTCGCGGCGATCGTCGCCGCTTGCATGAGCAATCCGAGCGGCGACGCAGGCTCGAACTTCATCAGCGGCACCGTTACGGGAGCGAACGGTCCCGAGGCCGGCGTGTGGGTGATCGCCGAGACGAACGATCTCCCCACCAGGTACTCCAAGCTGGTCGTCACCGACGACCGCGGGCGCTATCTGATCCCAGATCTACCGAAGGCGAACTACTCCGTTTGGACGCGCGGCTACGGCTTGGTCGACTCGCCCAAGGTGCAAAGCGCGCCGGGCGCGACGCTCGACCTTAAGGCGGTGGTCGCGCCCAGCGCGGCGGCCGCGGCTGAATACTATCCCGGCATGTACTGGTACTCGATGATCAACATCCCGGGGAAGGACCAGTTCCCCGGGACCGGCGAGAAGGGAAACGGCATCTCGTCCAACATCAAGACGCAGGAGCAGTGGGTCGACACGGTGAAGAACGCGTGCCAGTCGTGCCACTCGCTCGGCAGCAAGGGCATGCGCACCGTGCCGAAGGAATTCGGCCCCGGAGTCGCGGGCTGGGCGCGCCGCACGCAATCCGGACAGGCCCTGACGCAGATGGCGCTCGGACTCGGTTACATGGGCGCCGACGCCGCGCTGAAGAATTATGCCGACTGGACCGACCGCATCGCAGGCGGCGAGCTGCCCTTCGCCAAGCCGGAGCGCCCGCAGGGCGTCGAGCGCAACATAGTCGTGACGATGTGGGATTTCTCGACGCCGAAATACTATCTCCACGACGGCATCTCGACCGACCGCAACAACCCGCGGCTCAACGCCAACGGCCCGATCTACGGCGCGCCCGAGGAGAGCACCGACATGGTTCCGGTGCTCGACCCGGTGAACCACCGCCCGTACTTCATCAAGCATCCGGTCGTCAATCCCAAGACGCCGTCCTCTACGGAATTGCCGATGCAGCCGTCGGCCTATTGGGGCAAGGAGCCGATCTGGGACGGACACTCGAGCATTCACAACGCGATGATGGATAGCGAGGGGCGGGTATGGTTCACCGCCAGGATCCGGCCGGCGCCCAACCCGGATTTCTGCAAGAAAGGCTCGGATCATCCTTCGGCCAAGGTCGCGCCGCAGGACACGTCGGCGCGCCAAGTCTCTGTATACGACCCGAAGACCGGGCAGTGGAAACACGTCGACACCTGCTTCTCCACGCACCACCTGTACTTCGGCCACGACGCCAACAAGACGCTGTGGCTGAGCGCGGGAGGCCCGGCGAGCGGCGTGGTGGGCTGGGTCAACACCAAGCTGTTCCTCGAGACCGGCGACTCGGCGAAGTCGCAGGGCTGGACGCCGATCATCGTCGACACCAACGGCAGCGGCCGGCGCGACGAGGGCGACACCCGGCTCACTGCCGCGTTCTACGGCATCATGCCGAGCCCGGTGGACGATTCGGTCTGGGGCCAGTCGATGGGCATCGGCTTCGGCCGCATGAACCAGCCCGGCTACGTCATCCGCATCATCCCCGGGTCCAACCCCTCCGAGACCGCGCTCTCCGAGGTCTTCGTGCCACCCGATGGCGCCTGGAGCCCGCGCGGCCTCGACATCACCACCGACGGCGTGGTGTGGACGCCGCTCGCGAGCGGGCACATCGCGAGCTTCGACCGCAGGAAGTGCACCAGGCCGCAGAACGGACCCGAGGCGGCGAGCGGCAAGCTCTGCCCCGAGGGCTGGACGCTCTACAGAATGCCCGGGCCGCAGTTCAAGGGCCTGGACCCCGCTGGAAGCGCCAACCACGCCTATTACCTCTGGGTGGATCGCTACAACACCCTGGGATTGGGGGCGAACGTGCCGATCGCCTCGGCCAACGGCGCCGAATCCCTGCTCGCGGTGGTCGACGGCAAGATCGTGGACCTGCGCGTGCCGTATCCGCTGGGCTTCAACACCAAGCTCGTCGACGGCCGCATCGACGATCCGAACGCGGGCTGGAAAGGCAAGGGCCTGTGGACCATGTCGGGAACGCGCACCGTGTTCCACAACGAGGGCGGCACGCAGAACCACCCCAAGGTCTACAAGGTACAGATCCGGCCGGACCCGCTGGCGAATTAGCCGGATCGCGGGCGCGTCAAGGCGACGCGCGTCCCGCCGTCTTGCGCGCCTCCTCGAGGTCCGCACGGGCCTCGGCGTTGCCCTGCTTCGCCGCTTTCTCGAGCCAGGCGAGCGCCTGTTCGCGGTCCTGCTTGACGCCCGCTCCGCTCCAATAGAGCTTGCCCACCTGTCTTTGCGCCCAGGCATCCCCGAGCTTGGCCGCGGCGAGGTAGTCCGGAAACGCCAGCTCGAGCTTCCCCTGGCGCTGGTAGCTCCAAGCGCGCTGGCTGTACGCCGCCGCATAGTTCGGATTGACCTCGATGATCGCGCTCATCACGCGCGCGACTTCGGCCGCATCGTCGACGCCAGCCGCAAGGCGAGCCGCCGTCTCGATACAGTAGCGGTTGTCGGGCGCCTGCGAGAGAGCGCGTGAGACTTCGGCGAACGCCTCTTTGCGCATATTGATCTCGCTCATCGCGCCCGCGCGCTGGCACACATAGTCTGGAACCGGGTCGAGCGTTATGGCGTAAGCGAATTGCACCAGCGCCTGGCTGTACTCCTTCGCCCGAATGCTATCGAACGCGCGACAAGCGGAAACCCGCGCCGCGAGACGTTTGACGTCCCCGTAGCCGAGCGCATCGCGCGACTCCGCGAGGAAGGCTTCCATTTGCTCGCAGCTCCCGCCCCAGCGCGGCTCGAGCCCTCTCATGTACGCGAGCCGCGTCTCGACGCTTCCGGGCGCCAGCTTGAGCGCCTCGAGGTAGTTCTCCTCGAGCTCGTCGCGGCTCGCGGTGTACAGCATGATCGTCATCATGTAGCGGCGGCTTAGATAGGGCTTTTGCGAGAGCTGAAGCGAGCGCTCCAGGTCGTCGAGAGATTTGTCGAAATAGGCTTCCATCGCGTCGATGTCCCCCTGCGACGTGTTTTCCCTGGTGTAATCCCCTCCCCGCTCTTCGATTCCGTGCGAGAGGTAGAACCCGCCGCGCGCCACGTGCGCGGCATACGACGACGGGGACGCCTTCACCCACGCGTTCAGCGCGCGCTCCGAGCTCCTCGGGAGCTTCTCGAAGGCGCGGTAGGCATTCTCGAGCGGGTCGGCGGCCTTCGGGTCGCTCTCGAACGCCAGCCGGCGGCCGTCAAGCACGCGCTCCAGCTCCGCGAAATCGCGCTTCTCGAGGAGCTCGGCGATCCGTCGCTGCTCCGGCTCGATGAGCGCCAGGGGCGGCCGCTCGGGCCGGAGGTTGGCGAGCCGCTCGTCGGGGCCCTCGCCTTCGACGCCGTCCCCGGCGGGGCCCGCCGCTCTTGCGAGCGCCTCGCGCTCCGCGGTAGGCGGATGCGAGGAAAGAAAGGTCGGCAGAGTCGAACCCTTGCCGTGCTTCTTCTCCAGGCGCTCCAGTACCGCGGCGAAGTTCTGCGGGTTGATGCCCGTGTGCTGCAGCAGATCGATCGCGAAGCGGTCGGCCTCGCGCTCGTAATCGCGCGAGTACTTGGTCTGCAGCAGCAAGGCCGGCGCCGAGGCCGCGAGAGAAGTCGTCGAAGCGATGTCGCCCGTCACTCCGGCGATGATCAGCGCGGTTGCCGATGCCTGCAGCAGCCGCCGCATCGTATGGCGGTAGCGCACGTGGCCGATCTCGTGAGCGAGTACCGCGAGCACCTGCTCGTCGTTGCGGGCGGCCCCGACCAGCTCGTCGGTGACGACGATGATGCCCGAGGGCAGCGCAAACGCATTCGCCCCGATGATCGGGCTCGAGCGAAACTCCAGGCGCAAGGGACCGGTGTCCCCCGCATCCCGCGCGAGGCGCACGAACCCGCCACGCAGGGCCGCCTGGCGGACCGGCCGCAGCTTGGACTGGTGGAACCACCGTTCCTCCAGCGCCGCGAGCGTGTGCTCGCCGAGCGCGGCTTCCGCCCCGCGCGGTATTTTCTCCGCGACATACTCGACGGCGGGCGGCAGGCCGCGATCGATCAGCGCCCACAGGGCGAGCACGACCAGCGCGACCGCCAGAACCGCGAAGGCGGGGCGCGATTCCAGCCGATGCAGCAGGCGCGGAAAACGCCGCTCGCGCGCGAAGCGGTCGACCGCGTCGTTGTCCGAGAATGCGCACGCGCCCCCGCCGGGCAGATACACCCAGCGCGGCGTGTTCGCGAGCCGAGGCGCCACGCGCACCTTGCGTGCGTCGAATTCTGTGCTGATGTCGCGCCCCACCAGCTTCAGCCTGCCGCCGCCGAGCAGCACGCTCACCTCGTGCCTGAGCGAATTCTTGCCGTCGAAATAGGCCGCGACCAGAGCGCTCATACGCCGATATCCAGATTGAAGAAATCGCCCAGCTCCTGCCCGGTCGCGCCGACATGCGCGAACGCGGGATTGGCCTCGTGCACGACTTCCCTCTCCACGATCATCGCGAAATTGTCCAAGCGGTATTTCAGCGTCCGCACGACCGCCCAGGGAATGAGCAGTCCGGCCGAGCACGCGACGGCGACGACATTGCCTATGTAGATGCGCGCGAGCTTGATCGCGGAGATCGAGCTCGAGAAGCGGAAACCGGTCCCCGAGGTGCCGTCCCACAGCAGGTTCGTCGTCCGCGCCTGGATATAGGCGTAGGCGACCGCGTAGCCCGCGTAGATGAGGACGAGCGGAAGCACCCACGTGATCCAGCTGAGCGATTCCGGAATCTTGCCCGCCATCCGGAAGGCGAAGGTAGGAACGAGGACCGCGGGAACGGCAAAGGCCATCACGATGAGGGAGGCGCGAAGGTAGACCCAGAAGAACGCCCACGCCGAAAGCTCGCAGCGCAGCGCGCTCAGGCCGAACGAATGGCTTGCGACCACGAAGGTCTTCTGCCGTTTCACGTACAGCGGATACGCGAGGCCGCCGGTCACCACCGCAAGCACGAGCGTTCCGATATACACGCCTGCGGCCTCCTTCGGAGTTCCGGAGAAATGAAAGCGGAGGCCGCGGTGCGCCGAATTGCGCGCGTTGAACGTCAGCGCGCGGACGACCAGCCACGGCAGGACGATTACAGCGAGCGCCCAGAACGCGTAGCGCGAATCCGGATAGAGCTCGCCTGCGAACGCGTAGACGACGAACGCGACGAACGCGACGATGCGCCCCTTGAGAATCGCCTTGGGGCGGCCGAAGTAGTCGAAGGTCTCGCCGTCGAAGCGGGTGGAGCCGTAGAAGTATTTTTTCTTGCGAACCTTCGCCCAGGCCGAGTAGATCCCGAGCGTGACCAGGCTGAAGAACAGGTTCACGATCCAGATGCGGAAATACTCGCCGGCGCTGCCGCTGAACTCGGGGCGTACGGTGCGGACCGCCATGCTGGTCTCCCCTGCCGGCGCGCTTGATCTGTGAATGCGGAGCGGCCGGCCGGAGGATTATCGCCCAAACGAGAACGCCCCGCGGATGGCCCGCGGGGCGTCTTTGCAGACCAGCCCGGCTCGCGCCGGGTGCGCTAGCGCCTCAGGTGCCGCGTCCCCACAGTCCGCAATAGCGGCGCAGAACGAATTGCAGGTTGTTCTCGTACCCCGGCCACTTCTCGTATTTCGGCAGCTTGGTCTCCTTCTCGACTCCGTCCCAGCACTTGCCCTCGCGCGCGGCGACCTTCACGGTTTCGGAAGCGTCGCGCAGGAAGGTGAGCTGATCCTCGACGTCCTTCTTGGTGCCGAGGCGGTCGCCCGGTCCGGGGTGGCCCGGGATGAGGCGGTCCCAGTCCATCGCGAGCACCTGCTTGATCGAGTCCTCCGCCTCCAGGGGATAGAAGTCGATCATGCCGCGGCCGGGCACCGAGCCCACCGGCAGGAAGTCCACCACGAAGATGAGCCTCTCCTTCGGCAGCCGCATGACCAGAGAGCTGTCGGAGTGATTCAGGCCGACGTAGCTAAGCTCAAGCGTGGTGCCGCCCAGCGTGAGATTTCGCTTTCCTTCGAACACCTCGTCGGGCAGCGGCGTGGCCGGATCCTTGAGCACGGCGAGGCGCTCCTTCGCCTTGCTGTGCGAGACGATCTTCGCGCCCGCGTCCTTGAACGCCTGGCCGCCGGCGATGTGATCGTAGTGGTGGTGGCTGTATACGAGGTACTTGATCGGCTTGTCGGTGACTTTCCTGATCTCGGCCACGTACTGCGCGCCGCCCTGCGGGCGCCCGTACGCTACGGGATCGGTGGCGATCACGCCCTCGCTGGTGACGATGAAAATCGACTGATGGTTGCCGTTGCGGAAAATGTAGACGTTGTCGGTGCCGTCGACCTTGGTCGTCTGGATCTGCGGGCGCTGCGGCGCCTGCGACCAGACCGGCGCGGAAACGACCGCCAGCCCGCAGGCGAGAACAGTCAAGAACTTACGATGCATGGTCTCCTCCTTGTTTGTAGTTCGAAGCGCCCCTTCCCTCGAGGCGGGCCCAGTATGCGCCGCTTGCCGCCGGCGCGCGCGGGCGTTGGGATAACAGACGCACGCGCCCGCTTATTCCCCCGCCTTATCGTTTAAACTTCTGCGTCGAGCGGACACGAAACCGGGCGGCCATGGACAATTTTTCGAAATCGATCAAGGGGATCATCGTGACGGCATCAATGGCGGCGGCCGGGTCCGCGCTCGCGGGAACCTTCGTCTACGTGTCGAACGCCGAGGACGGCGACATCGGCGTCTACGCGATGAAAGCCGACGGAGCGCTCGAGCCCGGGGCCCGCGTCCCCGCAGCGAAGGTGGTCATGCCGATGGCGGTGAGCCCGGACAAGCGCTTACTCTACGCGCACTCGCGCTCCAAACCCTACGCCTTCCACGCCTACTCGATAGACAGGAAGACCGGCGCGCTGAAGCTCCTCGCCAGCTCGCCCGCGGCCGAGAGCTTCCCCTACATCTCGCTCGACCGCACCGGTCGCTTCCTCTTCGGCGCCTCGTACGCCGGTGCCGTGGTCAGCGTCAACGCGGTCGGCAAGGACGGCCGCGTCGCGGAGAAGCCCATCCAGGTGATCCCTGTCGGCCGCAATGCGCACTCGATCCGCGTCGACGCCACGAACCGGTACGTCTACACCCCGGCCCTGGGGAGCGACGAGATCTTCCAGTTCCGCTTCGACGCGAAGACCGGCAGGCTCGCCTCGAACACGCCGTCCATCGTGCTCATGAAGGCCGGCACCGGTCCGCGCCACTTCATCACCTCGAGGGACAACAAGTTCGTGTACCTGCTCTCCGAGCTCGTCGCCACGGTGACGACGCTCGCGCTCGATGCCAAGACCGGCCTGCTCACCGAGGCGAGCATCGCCTCGGCGCTGCCGCCCGACTCCAAGCTCGTCCCCGGCTCTCCGCGCGGCGGGGTCGGCGCGCCCGGCGGCCCGCCGCCGCGCGACACCTCGAACGACATCTGGGCGGCGGACCTGCACCTGACGCCCGACGGGAAGTTCCTGTACGCGACCGAGCGCACCCACAGCACCATGGCCGGCTTCAGCGTGGACGCGAAGACCGGCAAGCTGACCTATCTCTCGAGCACCCCGACCGAGAAGCAGCCGCGCGGCTTCAACATTTCTCAGGACGGGAAATACATGGTCGTGTCCGGCGAGAAGTCGGACACCCTCAGCGTCTACGCGATCGGCGCGGACGGCGCGCTGAAGGAAGCGCGGAAGACCCCGACGGGGAAAGGCTCCAACTGGGTCGAGATCGTCTCGTTCGACTAGAGCCCATGCCCGACACCGGCGAAAGATCCCTGGGCCCGGTGCCGGAGGCCGCGCGGAGGCACACCGGCATAGGCCGGGAGATCGACAAGTCGCTGCCGCGGCGCCTGAGGATGGTCCTCGCGCTCGACGACTTCGAGGCACCCGCGCGCCGCTACCTGCCGCGGCCCATGTACGGCTACGTCTCCGGCGGCACGGAGACGAACGCATCGCTGCGCGCCAACCGCGCGGCGTTCGACGATTTCGCGCTGGTTCCGCGGGTGCTGGTCGACGTGTCCGGGCGCTCGACCAAGACGACGCTGTTCGGCCGCGCGTACGACGCGCCTTTCGGCATCGCGCCCATGGGCGGCAGCTCGATGGCGGCGTATCAGGGCGACATCGTGCTCGCGCGCGCCGCCGCGGCGGCCAACATCCCGATGATCATGAGCGGCGCGTCGCTGACGCGGCTGGAGGACGTGCGCGCCGCGGGGCGCACCGCCTGGTTCCAGGCCTACCTGCCCGGCGAGGACGCGGCGATCACGACGCTGGTCGAGCGCGTCGCGCGCGGCGGCTTCGACACGCTGGTCCTCACCGTCGACGTGCCGGTGGGAGCGAACCGCGAGAACAACGTGAGGAGCGGCTTCACCCGGCCGCTGCGCCCGACGCTGCGCCTCGCCTTCGAGAGCGCGATGCGCCCGCGCTGGATGTTCGGCATGTTCCTGCGCACCCTCCTCCTGCACGGCATGCCGCACTTCGAGAACACCGGCACTCGCGCCCCGCTCATCACCCGCACCGCCGAGCGCTACTCGGGGCCGCGCGACAAGCTTTCCTGGCCGCACGTCGAGCTGATGCGCAAACTATGGAAAGGACGCCTGGCGCTGAAAGGCGTGCTCGATCCCCAGGATGCGCGCATCGCGCGCGAGAGCGGCGTCGACGGGGTCATCGTCTCCAACCACGGCGGGCGCCAGCTCGACGGCGCGCTGGCGCCGCTGCGCGCGCTGCCTGCGGTCGCGGCCGAGGCGGGCGGCATGACGGTGATGATGGACAGCGGCGTCCGCCGCGGCACCGACGTCCTCAAGGCGCTCGCGCTCGGCGCGCAGTTCGTCTTCGTCGGCCGCCCCTTTCTCTACGCGGCGGCCATTGCGGGCGACGCCGGGGTGCATCATGCGATCAGTCTCCTGCGCGAGGAAGTCGACCGCGACATGGCGCTGCTCGGCATCACCGCGCTCGCGCAGATGAAGCGCGAGCGGCTCCGGGAGAATTCCGGATCCTGAGCGCGGCGCGACCAGCGCCCTGCGTAACACAAGCTTAATGCCGCTGTCATGTGACGGCGCGACTCGAATTTTTTCCAAATTCGCGCGCGATTCGTAACGCTCCTGCAACCGCTCGGCTTCACGATGTCCTTCGAAACCTTTAACTATTTTCCACAGGGGGACCTCCATGATGACCGACCGCCGCACCTTTCTCCGTTTTCTCACCAGCGCCGCAGCGACCGCCTCGCTGCCCGCGAGCATCAACAAGGCGCTCGCGATACCCGCTCACCGCCGCACCGGCACCATCGACGACGTCGAGCACGTCGTCTTCCTGATGCAGGAGAACCGCGCGTTCGACCATTACTTCGGCACGCTGCGCGGCGTGCGCGGCTACGGCGACCCGAGGCCGGCGTTCCTGCCCAACGGAAAATCGGTGTTTTTCCAGCCCGACGGCAACAGCTTCCTCCTGCCGTTCCATCCCCAGGTCAACGACTTCGGCCTCGCGTTCCTCGAAGACACACCGCACGGCTGGGCGGACACCCACGCGGCGTGGAACAACGGCAACTACGACCGCTGGATCCCGAACAAGGGCCGCAGCACCATGGCGTTCTACAAGCGCCAGGACGTCCCGTTCATCTACGCGCTCGCCGACGCCTTCACCATCTGCGACGCGTACCACTGCTCGTTCCTCGGAGCGACCGACCCCAACCGCTACCACATGTGGACCGGCTGGGTCGGCAACGACGGGCGCGGCGGCGGGCCGGTGATCAACAACGCGGAAGCCGGCTACGACTGGTCGACGTATCCGGAGCGCCTCGAGCGCGCCGGCGTCTCGTGGAAAATCTACCAGGACGTCGGCGTGGGCCTGGACGCCGCCGGGTTCTGGGGTTTCACCGACGACGCCTACATCGGCAACTTCGGAGACAACTCGCTGCTCTATTTCCACCAGTACCAGAACACCTCGCCGGGCGATGCCCTGTACGAGAAGGCGCGGAGGGGGACCCACATCGGCGTGCCCGGCACGCCCTTCGAGGCCTTGTTCACCGATCTGCGCAACGACGTGCGCAACGACCGGCTGCCGCAGATCTCGTGGATCGTCGCGCCCGAGGCGTTCTCCGAGCACGGCAACTGGCCCGCGAACTACGGCGCCTGGTACGTCTCGCAGGTCCTGGACGCGCTCACCTCCAACCCCGAGGTGTGGAGCAAGACGGCGCTGTTTCTCACCTACGACGAGAACGACGGCTTCTTCGACCACGTGGTCCCGCCGACTCCGGCGCGCTCGCTCGCTGAAGGCAAGTCGACGGTCGACACCGGGATCGAGATCTTCGCCGGCAGCCCCGGCAATCCGAGCGGCCCCTACGGCCTGGGCGTGCGCGTGCCGATGATCGTGATCTCGCCATGGAGCAAGGGCGGCTTCGTGTGCTCGGAGACTTTCGATCACACCTCGCTCATCCGCTTCCTCGAGCGGCGCTTCGCGCCCCACCACTCCGGGCTGATCGAGTCCAACATCACCCAGTGGCGCCGCACCGTGTGCGGCGATCTGACCTCGGCTTTCGATTTCGACAAGCCGAATGCCGCGCGCGTCTCGCTGCCGGACACCGCCGCGTACAAGCCGCTCAAACACGACAAGCATCCGGACTTCGTGCCGACGCCTCCCGTCGACCAGGCGCTGCCGAAGCAGGAGCCCGGGCTGCGTCACGCGCGCGCCCTGCCCTACGAGCTGGACGTGAGCGGAACGGCCAACCACGGCGAGCTGAAGCTCGTCTTCGAGAACAGCGGCAAGGCGGGCGCCTGCTTCCAGGTCCGCTCGGGCAACACCTCGCTCGGACCGTGGAGCTACACGGTGGAGGCGGACAAGTCGCTTTCCGACACCTGGAACGCCGCGCGCACCGATCAGGGCGACTACGACCTGTCCGTGTTCGGGCCGAACGGCTTCCTGCGCGGCTTCCGCGGCAGCCTCTCGCCGGAGGCCGGGAATCTCGACGTCGACGTCCGCTACGATCCCGACCACCTCGAGATCGAGCTGCGCGTCACCAACCGCGGTCCCGCCACCGTGCAGGTGAGCCTCGACAACGCGTACGAGGGCAAGCGCGGCCGTGACGACGTAGGCGGGCGCCTGCGCCCGAACCAGAGCCTAGCCGCGCGCTTCTCGCTGCGCGACAGCTTCGGCTGGTACGACATCGCGATCAGCGTCGATGGCGACGCGGGCTTCCTGCGTCGGCTCGCCGGCCACCTCGAAAACGGCGAAGACAGCGCGAGCGATCCGGCTTTCGGCGGCGGCGTCCATGCTCACGAGAAGAGCGGCGAGCAGGTGCAGGGATAAGCGCCTGATTTCTCGAGCCCGCGCACCGGTAGGCCGGTGCGCGAGGCCGCGCGTGCGCCCGATCCTCCGGCCGGCCTACGTCGCGCACGTCCTCGCTTGTGCTAGATTAGCAGCCCCGATCGAGTACACTCCCGGAGGACAGAACGATGAGCGACAGGAAATCCTTTTTCCTCGAATCCGTGCTCGACTCTCCCAGCGCCAGTGAAATCGACAAGCTGAGCCCGTACGCCATCAGGTTGGCCAACAAGTGGGCAAAAGAGCTGCCGGGCAAGATTCGCGAGCTGAAGGCGGCGGGGAAGCTCGTCACTACGCTCAAGCAGAGCGCCGAGATCGAGGCCCTGCGTGAGTGGCGCGAGCGCGTGCGCGCGGTCCGCGCCATGCCCATGGGCGGCACGAGGACCGGGCCGGGGAGGGATTCGGGGTCGCGCGCGCCCTAGCCGGCGCTTCCTCTCGGCGGCAAGCCAGGGGCCGCCGTATCGGTGACCTTCTTCGCGGCAAGGAACGCAAGGCCGAGGCATATCGCGATGGCGGCCGCGAAGACCGCCGGAACGGGGAAAAAGTATTTCCAGGCGACGACTGCGTTGAAAACGAATGCGACGAAAAATGAAGCTACGATAGGTCGGAGCCTCGCAGCTTCGTTTTTCGCCAGAGACGCGAGCTGCCACAGACCCACGGCCTGCACCAGCAGATAACCGCTGATGGCGACTCCAAATCCGAAGTAGAAGTCCCAATACGTTCTCGCGAATCCCTGCACGTCGAAGCGATGGATCTTCATCGCTTCCAGCACTGCCGATTCGCCGGCGCCTTGGACGGGAGTCCAGGGAATTCCTGCAGTATGCCCCGCAAAATACAGCAAGGTGATGATTGCGGCGATGCGCAGCAAGATCGCGGGTTTCATTCGGAATCCTCCAATAAGAAGCCGGTCCCGAGCTTCAGGGTCGATACGGCCCTTTGACCTCGCCCCAGCCCCACTTCGGCATGGGCGCGTGCTCATCGACCTTGGCACCGGACTGCGAGTTGATGACCGCTAGCCTCGAGCCCCATTCGAGGTAAGCGACCAGCGCGGAGCGGAATTCGGGGTCATCGGGCATCTTCAACTCGTCCGCGGTGTCGAGCAGCAGCGTCACCCACTCGCGCCGCTGCTCCTGGTTCAAGTGCCGATCGAGGTGCCGCCGGATCATGTGCGGGTGCCCGCCGTGGCTGGCCGAATACTCGGAGGGTCCGCCTAGGACTTCGGCAAGAAACGCCGCGACGTGCTGCGGGTGCTCGCTGCTCATCCGAGCGAACACCGGGGCAAGAACGGCGTTCTCGCGAACGCGTTCGTAGAAGCGCTCCATCAGCCGTTTGAGCGCTTTCATGCCGCCCAGCCATTCGTACAAAGTAGTAACGGATTTACTGGTCATCTAGCCCCCTTCGCTTCCGGTTGCGTCGCCGATCTTATATGGGCAGTGCAAGATGCAATTCAAGCCGCTGAAACAAATCGGCAACACCGCGTTCATCCCAGCGTAACGGTCGAGCTGTAGTCTGCGCGCGTCATAAGCGTTTGATCGGAGCGCGATTGCGGGCTATACGTACTAGCATTCCGCAGCTTTTCGAAGACAACCTCAAGCGCCTACTCTCGGGCATCGGTCCGAGATTGCCCTTCGCCCAGCCCTTGCCGAGGCCCGGTGCGGCGGACATCGCAGCGGCGATCCACAAACCTCTGCTCAAGGCCGAAGTCGAGGCGCTCCCCGCGGACCAGTTGCTCGCGGCTAGCGAGTCTTTCACTGTGCACAGCGCGCGCGCCGGACAGATGCCCTGGTGCCTCCAGGAGATCGGGCGCCTGCGCGAGCTGACCTTCCGTGCCGCCGGCGAGGGTACGGGCAAGGCCTCGGACATCGATCTGTTCGATACCTACTACCGGCACCTGTTCGTGTGGGACGCCAAGTCCGAAGCCATCGTCGGCGCCTACCGCATGGGGTTCGCCGACGAGATCCTCGCCCGCTACGGGAAGCGCGGCTTGTACACGCAGTCGCTGTTCAAGTACGGCTCGCGCGTGCTACGCACCCTCAATCCGGCGATCGAGCTCGGCCGCTCGTTCGTGCGCGCGGAATACCAGCGCAACTTCGCTCCGCTCCTGCTTCTTTGGCGCGGCATCGGCCGCTTGATCGCGCGGTCGCCCCGGTATGCGGTGCTGTTCGGGCCGGTCAGCATCAGCAACAGCTATGAGCCGCGGTCGCGCCGGCTGATCGTCGATTACCTGAAGGCGAACAGCGTCGAGGCAGGCCTCGCGCGCCATGTGAAGCCGCGGCGCCCGTTTCGCGCTTGCACGCCCGCCGACGCCGGGCTCTCGGGCCTCGGGGACATCGACGAACTGTCGCGCGCGGTCGAGCGGATCGAGCCCGACCGCAAGGGCGTGCCGATCCTGCTCAAGCACTACCTGAAGCTCGGCGGCCGTGTTCTGGGCTTCAACACCGACCGTCAATTCGGCGATGCCCTCGACGGGCTGATCATGGTCGATCTGCGCGCCTCCGACCCCCGCATGCTCGCGCGCTACATGGGCGAGGAAGGCGCGACCGGGTTTCTCGCTTACCATCGCGACGCCGCCCTGCGGCGCGCCTCCTGAGCCGGGCAGGAATGGGATTGCGCCGCGCCCTGCGGCTGTCCCGGCTGGCCGTCCATCTGGCGCTCGGCATGTTGCTGGTCGAGCTGCTCTACCCTTTCCTCCGCCGCGAGACGCAGACGGCCATCCGCGCGCGCTGGTGCCGGCTCATGTTGACCCTGCTCGGCATTCGCCTGCGGGTATCGGGACCGGTAACCTTCGGTTGCCACCTGATCGCCGCGAATCACGTGTCATGGCTCGACGTATTCGCGATCGGCGCGATCTTCCCGAGCTGGTTCGTTTCAAAGTCCGAGATTCGCGCCTGGCCGGTCTTCGGCCTCCTCGCAGCGGCCAACGGGACTCTGTTCCTGCGCCGAAGAAGTCCGCGCGCCGCGTACCGGATGAACGCCGAGATCCGCGCCCGCCTCGGCGCCAGACAATCCGTCGTCATCTTCCCCGAGGGGACTACCACCGACGGATCCCGGGTCCTGCCCTTCTACCCCGCGCTCTTCCAGCCCGCGGTGGACTGCGGCCGCCCGATATTGCCGGTGGCCGTGCGCTATCGCGACGCTGCCGGGAACCGGGTCGCCGGGGCGGCGTACATCGACGAGGAGCCGCTGTGGACGTCGCTGCGAGCCGTGCTCGATGCGCCGGGAATCGAGGCGCACCTTGTGCTCGACGACGCGCTCCCCGCGGCGGGCCGCACGCGCCGCGAGCTGGCGGCGCGCGCCTGCGGCGCGGTCGCCCGGCTGAACCGGCAGGGCTTATCCGGGGCGCTCGACGAGCAGCGCGACGAGTGCGTTGCGCCGGTGCTCGACTCGGCCTGAGCCGGTCGTTCGCGCTACTTCAGCAGGCCGTTGGCGCGGCCGGTGTCGCGCAGGCGCGCGCACTGCGCCGCCGACAGCGATTTGTTCCGCGCCGAGGTCTCGTCGCGCATGAGATTTCCCGCCTCGCCGCTGTGCTCGCCGCTGTCCATGAGCACGTGCGCCAGCTCGTGCGCGAAGGCGATGCCCGGGTCGCGCACCGCGGCGGTCATCCACACCGTGTCGGCGATCTCGGGCCGCGTGCCGCTGTTGCCCCGGCCGATCGCCTCCGCGTCGAAGGCGGGGCGGCTGCGCGTGTCGCGCACCAGGTACACCGCCGGCCGCGCCACCGGGTAGGCGCGCGCGAGCTCGCGCGCCGCCGACGTCGAGAAATCCAGATAGCTCGCCGGCACCTCGACCACGTGAAACTCGACCCGATCCAGCGCGACGCCGCACTGGCCGAGTATAGGCTGCGCCTGGAGCAGGGCGAGCATCGCCCGCTGGCGCGTCCAGCCCGCGTTCTCGAGCATCACGATCGCGAGCCGCATCCGGTGCGTGTAGCCCTCGGGGGCGCCGAGCTCGTCGCCCTCGAAGGTCTCGCGATCGACGACGGTGACCTTGGGCTGCGCGAGCGCGGCGCCGCAGGCGAGGAGTAAGGCGAGGGACAGGGCTCTCATAGGCCGCCATAATGCCACCCATGCGCTTCATCGCCCACGTCGACATGGACGCCTTCTACGCGTCGGTCGAGCTGCTGCGCTACCCCGAGCTGCGCGGCAAGCCGCTGGTGATCGGCGGCCGAAGGCGCGCGACGTCGGAGGACGGGACCTTTCCCACCCTGCGCGAGTACAAGGGGCGAGGCGTGATCACGACGGCGACCTACGAGGCGCGGGCCTTCGGCGTGAGCTCGGGGATGGCGCTGATGCGCGCGGCGAAGAAGGCCCCCGACGCGCTGCTGCTGCCCGCGGACTTCGACGAGTACCGGCGCTACTCGCGCGCGTTCAAGGAGGCGGTGCGCGCCATCGCCCCGCAGATCGAGGACCGCGGCATCGACGAGATCTACGTCGACCTCTCCGCGCTCGCCGCCGAATGGGCCGACGCGCACGACCTTGCGCGCGCAATCCAGGGCGCAGTGCGCGAGGCGACGCGGCTCTCCTGCTCGATCGGCGTCGCGCCGAACAAGCTGCTCGCGAAGATGGCCTCGGAGATGGACAAGCCCGGCGGCCTCACGCTCCTCCCGGAGTCCGACATTCCCGAGCGCGTCTGGCCGCTGCCGGTGCGCAAGGTCAACGGGGTCGGCCCCAAGGCCGCCGCCCGGTTGGAAATGCTCGGCATCCGCACCGTCGGCGAGCTCGCTCGGGCGGATCCCGCGCTCCTCGTCGAGCGCTTCGGCGAAAAGCACGGCGCGTGGATGCACCAGGCGGCGAACGGGCGCGACGAGCGGCCGGTCGTGACCCACAGCGAGCCCAAATCGATCAGCCGCGAGACCACCTTCGAGGACGACCTGCACCCCGAGCACGACCGTGAAACGCTTTCGCGCATCTTCACCGAGCTGTGCGAAGGGCTCGCGCGCGACCTCGAGCGCAAGGGCTACGCGGGAAGGACGATAGGCTTGAAGCTGCGCTACGACAATTTCAAGACGCTCACTCGCGACCGCACGCTCGAAGCCCCGACGCGCGACGCGGCCGAGATCCGCCGCGTCGCGGGCGAATGCCTCAAGCGCGTGCCGCTCGAGCGGCGCATCCGGCTGCTGGGCGTGCGTGTCGGAAGCTTGAGCAAGTGGAGCGGCGCACCCTAGTCGGCGCTCTGCTCCCTCACCACGGTGGTGATGCGCCAGCGCGCGAACTCCCGCTCGAACTCGGCCAGGGTGAGAAATCCGGTGCAGGCGAACGCGCCCCGCTGCGCGATGCCGCCGTTCGCGAGCTTGCGCGCGAGCAGGATCGCGGGCATGCAGGGAATCTCGGGGCCGTGCAAGGCGTCCGCCGTCAGATGCCATTCCGCCCGCGCGCGGCTGCCGTCCCGCCTGCTGCCGAGCACGCTCACGAGCATGCCGGCGAGCTCGCCGCCCAACCCGTTCATGCACGAGGCGATCCAGCCGAGCGGCCTCGCCCAGTGCTCGAGCGGAATCCGCACGCCGTGCCTGCGCAGGAAGGCGGCGAGCCACAGCGCGCTCTGCTGCACGCCGAGCTCGAGCGCGGCGCGGAACTCGACCGTGCGCACGCCCGGATAGATGCGCGGGAAGAGCTCCAGATCGGGCACGTCGCACGCAGCCGCCCAGCGCGGCCCCAAGCCGTAGAAGCGCAGGCGCTTCAGCTCCTGCCAGCCCCACGCGTCGCGCCACGCGCCGCCGCTCACCCACTTGAACGGCCGGCCGGCGTAGCTGAACGCCGCGGCGAGGGTCGCCTGTCCCCGCGGCGCCCGCTGTCCCGGGGCGATCGCGATCTGGATCTCATCGATCGTCGACAGGCGCGTCGTCAGGCTCGCGATCACCGCCGAGGACAGGGCGGGGACGCTGCTCGCGCCCGAGACGGCGAGCCGCTGCGCCGACCGCGCCGCGGACTGCAGGTTCTGCGCGAAGCGCGCGACGAACTGCCTGCCGTCGGCGAGGTCGAAGTAGTGCGAGCCGGCGGCGAGCGCGGCGCGCGCGACGCGGTAGTCCTGGGATTGAAACGGCCCGGCGCAATGGATCACCAGGTCGGGCGCGAGGCGCGCGAGCGCCGCGGGAAAATCGGGCGCGGAGCGATCCAGGCGGGCGTGCTTCACCGCAAGCTCGCCGAAGGCGCCTTCTGCCTCGTCCGGGTTGCGGCCCGCGGCGATGACCTCCATCCCCGAGGCGGCGAGCCCGCGGCAGACACGGGCGCCGGAATTGCCGTACCCCCCGATCACGACGACGCGCATTGCCCTCCCATCCCTGCTGGTACTATAGCCCACCCTTCGAGGAAGGAGACTCCCAACATGATCCGAATCCTTGCAGCAACCCTGCTCGCCGCCTTGTCCGTCCAGGCGGCGGCCCAGACCCCGCCCCCGCCGGTGCGCTTGCGCGGGACGGTCGAGAAGCTCGAAAACCTCGTCATGACCGTCAAGTCCCGCGACGGCAGCACGGTCAACGTCAAGCTCGCCGAAAACTACGCTGTGGTGGGCGTCTCGAAAGCCAGGCTCGAGGACATGAGCAAGGGCAAGTACATCGGCACGGCCACCCTGGGGCAGAAAGACGGCGCGCTGGTCGCGCTCGAAGTCCACATCTTTCCGGACGTGATGCGCGGCACCGCCGAAGGCCATTATCCCTGGGACCTCAAGCCCGAGAGCCTGATGACCAACGCCAACATCGCCGACATCGTCGCAGTCGGCAAGGACCGCATGCTGACCGTCCAGTACAAGGGTGGCGAGAAGAGGATCCTGGTGCCGGCGAGCGCCGAGATCGTCGCCTTCGGCCCGACAGACCGGAGCGAGCTGAAGAAGGGCGTGCACATCTTCTGCGTCGCCCAGCGGCAGCCCGACGGCTCGCTCACCGCTCCGCGCGTCAACGTCGGCCTGAACGGGATCAACCCGCCGATGTAGGGTCGTCCCCCCCATCTTCGTTCAAGCGCTCGATCAATTCCGGGCCGTCGGACTTCGCGCTGTTGACGAGGAGCCGCACTTTCCACTGCACGAAACCGGAAGGCGCGACGCGCCGCTCGGCGAGCGCCTTCGCCTTCGCGGGATCGGTGATCTTCCGGTCGAGCCACGCGCCGTAGGCTTCGCGAGGGAGCACCACCGGCGCGCGATCGTGAATGCCGGCGAGCGCGCCCTCCGCTTGAGCGGTGAGGATCGCGCAGGAGCGCTGCGCCTCGCCAGCCGGATTTTTCCTGTAGGCCATCACGCCGGCGAAGCAGAAGACCTCCGCGTCCCTCGCCCGGATGAAGTACGGCTGCCTCGCCTTCTGGATCTCCCCGGTCGCCGGGTCGACGCGCTCGACCGACTGCCACTCGTACCAGCCCTCGGCGGGGATGAGGCAGCGGGCACGCGCAAAGGCGTCGCGCCACATCGGCTTGTCGGCGGCCTCCTCCAGCCGCGCGTTGAAGCTCGCCTTGGGCGCCTTCGCCTCCTTCCACCAGTGCGGCACCAGGCCCCAGCGCCCCACGGCGAGCTCGAGCCTGGTCGAGGTCGAAGGCAGCCGCAGGAAGGGTATCGTGTCGGTGGGACAGACGTTGAAGCGGCGCGGAAAGGGGCTTGGGTTGTCGCGCCGTCCGAGGTCGAACACCCGCTCCAGCGCGCGTTCCTCGGGGCTGACGAAGCGGCCGCACACGGCTAGCATTCTACCGCGCGATTACAATCGGCCCGAAAAGGAGGCCACATGATCGACCGCCGCGAGTTCCTGCGCATCGCCGGTCTGACCGCGGCCTGGCCCCGCGCCGCGTGGTCGCAGCCGTCCGGGGTACTCGTGAACGACCTGCACTCGCAGCTCAATCCGACCCGCGTCAACCGCGTCGTGGAGCCGCAGACGCTGGACGACGTGCGCGCTGCGATAGCGGCGGCGAGGCGCGAGAGCCGGGCGGTGTGCATCGCGGGCGGCCGCCACGCGATGGGCGCTCAGGCTTTCGCCACCGACGGCGCGCTCATCGATACGCGTAAGCTCGATCGCGTGCTCGTCTTCGACATGGACCGCGGGCTGATCGAGGTCGAGTCGGGCATGGAATGGCCGAAGCTCCTCGCCGAGCTCACCGCCGCGCAGCGCGGGCGCGAGAAGCAATGGGCCTTCGCGCAGAAGCAGACGGGAGCAGACCGCCTTACCATGGGCGGCTGCCTGTCGGCGAACATCCACGGGCGCGGGCTCACGCTGCCGCCCTTCGTCGGCGATGTCGAGTCGTTCAAGCTGATCGACGCCGACGGAGAGCTGAAGAATTGCAGCCGCTCGGAGAACCCAGAGCTGTTTCGCCTCGCAATTGGAGGCTACGGCCTGTTCGGGTTCATCCACTCCGTGACGCTGCGGCTGGTGCCGCGGCGCAAGGTCCAGCGCGTGGTCCAGGTGCGCGACGTCTCGGAATTGCCCGCGGCTTTCGCCAGCCGCATCCGCGACGGCTTTCTCTACGGTGACTTCCAGTACTCGATCGACGAGAGCTCCGACGGTTTTCTCCGCCGCGGCGTGTTCTCCTGCTACCGGCCGGTGGCCGACGCTACGCCTATCCCCGAAAAGCAGAAGGAGCTCGCCGAGCGCGACTGGACGAACCTGCTCTACCTCGCGCACGCCGACAAGGAGGCCGCCTTCAAGCGCTACGCCGGCTACTACCTCTCGACGAACGGACAGGTGTATTGGTCGGACGAGCATCAGATGAGCATCTACCCCGATAACTATCACAAGGATCTCGACCGCAGGCTGAACATCAAGCCCGGGGCCACCGAGGCGATCACCGAGATCTACTGCGAGCGCAACGCGCTCGAGAGCTTTATGGAGGCCGCCGCCGCCGACGCGCGCCGCCACGAGACCGAGATCATCTACGGCACGATCCGCCTGATCGAGCAGGACCGCGAGACCTTCCTCGCCTGGGCAAAGAAACCCTACGCCTGCGTCATCTTCAACCTGCATGTCGTGCACACGCCCCGTGGCATCAGGCGCTCGGCCGACGCCTTCCGTCGGCTGATCGACCTCGGCATCCGGCACGGCGGAAGCTACTACCCGACCTATCACAAGCACGCGACGCGCAAGCAGGTCGAGATCTGCTACCCGCAGTTCGCCGAGTTCCTCAAGCTGAAGCGCAAGTACGACCCCGCGGAGGTGTTCCAGAGCGACTGGTACCGCCACTACGTGAAGATGTTCGCGTGACGACCGTGCGATGCGTGCAGACCGGCCCAGCTCGACCGCCGCGCTGATCGCGGCGGCGACCGTCTTCCTCGCGCACGATCGCCGCGTTGCGGACCTCGTTCCCGCGGGCGCGGCGCCGCTGTGCGCGCGCTGCCTCGAATCCGTCTCGCTTCGCAAGGCCGTGTGGGCGCTGTCGACCCCGGTGCTGCGCTGGGCCGCGCTGCTCGCCGAGCGCGCCACCGTACCGGGGCTGCTCCTTCACTTCATGCTCAGGAAGCGCTGGATCGAGGAAGCCGTGCGCACGGCCCTCGGCGAAGGCAGCGCCCAGGTCGTCGTGATCGGCGCGGGCTTCGACACGCTGGCGGCGCGCCTTTCGCCAGAGTTCCCGGCCGCGGCTTTTCTCGAGGTCGACCACCCGGCGACGCAGGCGCGCAAGCGCGCGGCACTCGGGGGCGCGCCGGCAAACCTTCGCTTCGTCGCCGCCGATCTCGCGCGCGTCCGCCTCCAGGATGCGCTTTCCTCGGGCGGCGCGTGCCGGCCCGGAGTGCGCTCGGTGTTCGTCATCGAGGGCCTGCTCATGTATCTCGGCGACGCCGAGGTCGCCGACGTGTTCGCGGCGGTGCGCGAGGTCGCCCGCGCAGGCGCGCGCGTCGTATTCACCGTGATGGAGCCGACCAGCGACGGGCGTTCGGCGTTCCACAATGCCACTCCGCTCGTGAGACGGCTGCTTGCGCGCTGGAGCGAGCCGTTCAAATCGGCGCTCAGGCGCGACGACGCCGCGCGGTTCCTCGAGCGGTTCGGATTCCACCTGCGGGCCAAGGCCGACTTCGAGACCCTGCGCAGCGCCTATCTGGCGCCCGCGCGCCTCGAGAGGCTCGCGCTCGCCCGGGGCGAGCTGATCGTCGTCGCGGAGTCGCCGTGATCGCCGAGCCCGCAACCCTGCTCACCGACTACGCGCTGGCGGGTGTCACCGGGTGGCTCGCTCTTCTGCTTTTCCGCGCGCGCGGAGGCCGGCGCGCCCGCTCGCTGTGGACGCTCGCCTTGGCGGCGCTCGCCCTCGGCGCGCTGCTCGGCGGCACCTGGCACGGATTCGCCCCGGTGTTGTCCGGGACCGCGCTGACGCTCCTGTGGAAGGCGACCGTGCTCGCGATCGGCGTTGCGAGCTTCGGCATGCTCGCCGGCTCTTCGGCCGCCACGACACCGCCCGCTGGCGCGAAGGCCCTCTTCTGGATTGCAGCGGCGAAGCTCGCGCTGTATTCCGGGTGGATGCTCTTCCACAGCGAGTACATCTGGGTCATCGCCGACACCGGCCTCGCCCTCGCCGCGGTCGCCGCGCTGCACGTCTGGTCCGCGATCCGCGCGCGCGACGGCGCGTCGCTGTGGATCCTCGGCGGGGCGGGGGCATCCCTGCTCGCCGCCGCCGTCCAAGCGCGCGGCTTCGCGCTCCACCCGAATTTCAATCACAACGACCTGTACCACGTCATCCAGATCGGGGCTATGCTTCTTTTTTACGTGGGCGCGCGGCGCCTGTAGAGAGGAGGAGGCTCCCCATGGCAGGCGGTCACAGAATCGCAACACGCGAGAAGTGGATTGCGGTGCGCAAGAAGCTCCTCGTCAAGGAGAAGCAGCTCACGCGGCTCGCCGACAAGCTTTCCAGAGAAAGACGCGCGCTGCCCTGGGAGGCGATCACCAAGGAATACGTCTTCGACGGACCGAATGGCAGGGAGACGCTCGCGCAGCTCTTCGACGGCCGCAGCCAGCTCGTCGTCTACCACTTCATGTTCAGCCCGGACTGGGACGCGGGCTGCCCGCACTGCTCGCGCTGGGCCGACAACTTCAACGGCATCATCGCGCATCTCAACCAGCGCGACGTGAGCATGGTCGCCGTGTCGCGCGCGCCTTACGAGAAGCTCGCCGCCTACCGGCAGCGCATGGGGTGGACCTTCAAGTGGGTCTCGTCCTTCGGGAACGACTTCAACTTCGACTTCAACGTGTCGTTCACGCCCGAGGAGGTGAAGAGGAAGAAGGCCTTCTACAACTTCAAGACGCAGGATCCCGGCGTCGACGAGCGCGAGGGCGTAAGCGTGTTCGCCAAGGACGCCAAGGGCAAGGTGTACCGCACTTACTCCACCTTCGCCCGCGGCATCGAGACGCTGAATCTCGACTACAAATACATGGACATCGTCCCCAAGGGGCGCGACGAAGGCGGCCGCGGGCCGTTCTGGGTGCGCCGCCACGACGAGTACGGCCGCTAGCCGAAAAAAAGCCGCGCCTTGCGGCGCGGCCCATTGACAGCGTTGGAAGGGACGATCAGCGACCGTCGCGGTCGCCGTCGAACCTGAACATGTCGAACAGGTCGCCGATCGCCGGCATGTTCACCGGCACGTAGGGATTGTCGGCGCGCTGCACCGGGTTCGGCAGGTTGTCGCGGCTGCGGCCCGTGAGCGGCGCGAGCCCCCAGTTGCGCTCGATGAATTTCGTGATCGAGACGTGGTCCTGGTAGGTGTGCACGACGCGCCCGCCCTTCGAGTACTTCGACACCACGATGAAGGGGATGCGCGGGCCGTCGCCGAAGAAGTCGAGCGGCTGCATGAAGCCCGAGTCCCAGTAGCCGCCGCCCTCGTCGAACGCGATGAACAGCGCCGTCTCGTCGGCGAGCTTCTTGTCCATCTGCAGGCCGTCGAGGATCTTCTGCAGCATGCCCTCGAACAGGTCGACCTTCGAGCTCGCGGGGTGCCCGTCGAGGAAGCTGTCGGGCTTCAGGAACGCCACCGCGGGCAGCTTCCCGTTCTTCAATCCCTCGAAGAAGTCGATCGCGTCCTTCATGTGCGCCGCGCGCTGCGTCGGATCGCCCATGATCGAGGACGTGTACGAGGCAAAGTTGCAGATGTCGCAGTAGTTCACCGCCACGAGCTGGTCGAAGGCGTCGCGCGGATTGCCGTTCGCGACCCGCACCGCGGCGTCGAAGCCGCCGCCGAAGTACGCCCACGACACGCCCTTGTCGTTCAGCGCGTCGCCGATGCTGCGCAGCGCCGACGGCGGCACCTTGGTGCCCGCGGCGATCGCCGCGGTGTCGACCACGCCGTTGGGCAGGAAGCCCGGGCTCAGGTTGTTCACCATGTAGAAATGTCCGGCCTCGCAGTTGGAGAGCGGGTGGTACGGAAGCGTCGCGAGGTAGTCGACGATGGCGGCGATCCCGGGCTGGTTCCGGTCGGAGCAGTTCGTCCAGCTCCGGTCGACCTTGTACTTGTCGGAGGTCGGGGACTGCGGATCGGGGTTCGCGACCTGCGAGGCGGGAGGCGTCGCCTGCCCGTTGAAGGTCGTCCAGGAGATTGCGTCGCCCGTGCCGAGCGCCATGTGGTTCGCAGCGGTGCCGCCCATGATCGACTGATGGAAGTTGTCGCTCATGGTGAACTCGTCCGCGAGCCGCGCGAGCAGCGGCGAGTCGCCCTGCTGCACGTTGTAGAAGCCCATCGCGTTGCTGCCCGAGTCGTCGCCGCGCGCGATGCCCACGAAGGGATAGAGGTCGTTCAGGCAGCCCGAGGGGTTGGTTCGGGTCGCGTGCGCGACGCTGCAATCGGACTGCTGCCACATGTGGAACAGACGGTGCACCATGTCGCCCGTATACGAGTCGTAGGGAAGCGTCGGCCCGGTGAGCTGGAACACGCCGTTCGGCAGCGAGGCCGCGTTCTGCACACGCGGATCCGGTCCCGTCGTTCCCGCCGCGCCGGTCGCGCCCGTGCGCAGCAGGCCGAGGTCGCGGTCCTCGAGCGAGGGCTCGTTCTGGTCGAGCTGCAGCGTCGAGATGGTGTCGTCGAAGGGCGGCTGCACGCCGGTCGGATTCGCGTTCAGGTCCGCGAGGCTGGTCGCGCGGTTGGGCGCGCCGCCCAGCTCCGGCGTCGGCAGGAACGGCGCGTACGGCGTCTTGCCGTCGCTGCTGACGAAGTACGTCGCCGGAAGCGGCGAGCTCACCGTGAACTGGCGCGAGCGGTCGAAGTTTGCCCCGGGCCTGCCGTCGGCCTGGATGATCCCCTGCGACAGCAGGTTGAGCACCGTCTGGCCCTTCCTCGGCTGGTAGGTCGCGAACAGATGGTCGAAGGTGCGGTTCTCGCCGATGAGAACGATCACATGCTTGATCGGCGTCGCGGTGCGGACCTCGTTGCGTCCGCGTCCGTCGTCGGCGCGTGCGGCGGGCACCACGCCCTGGCCGGCGAGCATCGCCGCGGCCGCGACCGCGGCGGTGATTCTCTTCAATCGTGGATTTCTCACAAAGACCTCCTGGATGGTTGAAAATTTTCCTCCCATGGCGCGCAAGACTAGGGTGCTCAGGTTGCGACCGGGTGAAGCGGAAATTAATCACCGGTGAAGTTTTGCTGACGTACGCCTGACCGTGATCCGAGGCGTTAGGATGGCGTCACCAGCGGCATCGGGAGAAAGCCGTGCTTCGACCATCGGTTGCAATCGTCCTCGCCTTCCTGACCCCGCTCGCGCTCGCCCAGGGCGCGGGCGAGCAGGCGCCCGAGCGCGTCGTGGCCGGCACGGTCTCGCTCGTCGATGGGGACGTGCGCTTCCTCGACGCGAACCAGCAGGCGCGCCGGCCGAACGCCCGCGACCCGATCTACGAAGGCGACAGCATCGTCACCGGGAGCGGCGGCGAGGTGCACCTCGACATGCAGGACGGCGGCTATATCGGCGTGCGCCCGGGCACGAGGATGCGCATCGTCAACTTCAAGGCCGAGGGCGCCGCCGACGACAGCTTTCTCATCAGTCTGCTGGAAGGCTCGTTTCGCGCGGTCACGGGATGGATCACCCACTCGGGAAACAGGCGAGCCGAGGTACAGACCCCGACCGCGACCATAGGCGTGCGCGGCACCGACTACGAGCCGCTGGTGATTCCCGAAGGCAGCAAGGCGGGCGAGCCCGGCACCTACGATCGCGTGAACATCGGCGAGACGGAAATGCGCACGAAAGAGGGGTCGATCATCGTAAGGCCGAACCAGGCGGGATTCGTGCCGCACCGCGGCGCGGCGCGGCCGCGCGTGCTCGAGCGCATTCCCGCGCTCTTCAAGCCCACGCGCAACGAGAAGCGCTTCGAAGGCCTGCACCAGCGCATCCATCAGCACCTCGAGGAGCGCCGCCTGCAGCGCGTCAAGCAGATCGAGCAGCGCCGCCTGCAGCGCGGGAAGCCGGGCGCGCAGCAGAAATCCGCTCTCGATCCGCGCCCGGAGCAGCGCAGGCAGCAGCAGCGCGAGGAAGCCCTGAGGCAGAAGAGGCTTCAGGAGGCGCAGAAACAGGCGCGCCAGAGGGAAGAGAGGCAGGCCGAGAAACGCCAGCACATGTTCCAGAAGCAGCAGGACCAGGCCAGGGCCGCCAGGAAAGCCGAGCACCAGGAACGCAGAAAGCGGCCGGCGGAGAAGCGCGAATAGGGAATTGTCGCCCTCAGACGACAGTTTTCTGGCGCCCCGCCGGGGCCAAAGGCACCGCAGAAGTGCTACATTTGCCACATATGCGTTCTCGTCACGCTGGTCGGTGAGCTTCCCGTCCCCTACCCTTGCGCCAGCGTGAGATGCCCGTGAAACCCGGAGGAAGATCATGACCGCAAGAGCGCTGATTCCCCTGATCGCCCTGCTCGCGCTGTCCGGCTGCGGCGCCACGATTCGCGGAACCGTGCAGCTCGTCGACGGCCGCGACCAGCCGGTCGCCAACGAGACCCCGAAGGGCACGGTGATCAACATGATCAACACCAGCGCCGCGGTCGACAAGGCTTCCGCGTCGGCGTCGGCGAACGAGAAAGGCGAATTCGAGTCGGCGAAGGACAGCATCCAGACCGGCATGTACAAGGTCGAGGCGAGCCGCATCGGCTACGAGACTCAGAGTCAGACCGTCGAGGTCGGCAGCTTCCTCAGCACCAAGGTTCAGTTCAAGCTGCGCAGGATCGAGGAGGCCAAGCGCAGATCGATCAAGGGCTCCTCCACCGACGAAGACAAGATCATCAACCCCGGCGAGGTCAACATCCAGGCGCCCGCGATGTGAAGCGGGCACCGCGCCGTCAGCACAAAGGGATCGCCATGGACACAGCGCGTCCGCGTTTTCTTTTCGTAGCGCTCGCCGCCGCCCTGCTCGCCGCCTGCGGTCAGAGCATCGACCTCGAGGTCAAGGCGCGCATCGACGGCCAGCCGGTGCCGCAGGCGAGCGTCGTCGTCGACCGCGAGGAGGTCGGCGTCACCGACGCGCAAGGTGTTCTCGCGAAGCAGATCCGCAAGAAGGCCGGCGCCGAGGTCGAAGTCTCGGTGAGGAAGGACATGCCCGGCTACCGCATCGAGCCTTGGAAGACGACCTTCCTCGTGAAGCTGAACCAGCCTACGTACCGCCTCGATGCCGACCTCAGCGCGATGCGCTACGTGACTCTGCGCGTGAGCGACAAGGGCGCGCCGCTCGCCGACGCCGAGGTCTCCACCGGAGGCAAGAAAGCCGGAGCGACAGACGCGAAGGGCGAGTTCGTATACACCTACAAGCAGCAGCCGGCGAAGGGAACCGAGTTCGCGGTCGCGAAGGAAGGCTACAGCAGCCACCGCGCGATTTACGCGGTCGAGCCGGGCCAGACGATCGAGATCGCGCTCAGCCGCGAGGCGCTGCTCGCGGTCAGGGCGCTCACCGACGAGTACGGCCGCACGAGCGGCCTTGCGGGGCTCGCCGTGAGCATAGACGGCAAGACGGTCGGCAAGACCGACGCGCAGGGCGGCTACACCTACACCTTCCGGGGCGAGCCCGGCAAGAAAGCCGTGGTCGCGGTCGCCGCGCCCGGCTACATCCCCGGCGCGTGGAAGACCGCCGTCAAGCTCGAAGGCCAGGTGAATCTCCAGCGCTATTTCTACCCGACCACGCCCAGGCCGATCCGCATCGGCATCTACCGCGTCGTCGGCAACACGCCGGGGGTGGACCTCAAGGACGTCGCGGCCCAGGCCGAGCAGTCGCTCGCGAACCAGCTCTTCAGGTTCCCGGCGTTCCGCGAGGTGCCGACCGAGGCGCTGCAGGCCGAGATCAAGCAGCGCAAGCTCAGCATCGAGCGCATCACGACCAAGGGCTGGCAGGACACGCCGCTGCGCGCGACCGTGGACATGATCGTGACCGGAAGCGTCGCCAAGGAGAACGACGCCTTCCTGACCGAGGTCAAGTTCCACTCCGCGAGCGGCAAGGTGATCTTCTCGGACATCGGACGCGCCCGCAGCGCGCGCGGCATCGACAGCTCGGTGCGCGACATCGTGAGCAACGTCGTCGAGCGCTTCCCGCTCGAGGGCACCGTGATCGCCGCCGAAGGCGATCGCTACCGCATCAACATCGGCAGGAGCTGGAAGATCGGGCGCGGCACCGAGTTCACGCTGACGGCGCCCAACCTCGCCGAGGGCGGCAAGGTGGCGGGCTACCGCGAGACCGGCCGCATGGAAGTGAGGCGCGGGGAGGACACGAGCTCGCTCGCCGAGGTCACCACGCTCAAGAAGGGCGAGAAGGTGCAGATCGGCGACCGCGTCGTGAGGCGCAGCGCGCGCGACGGGGACGAAGGAACCACCGCGCTGCTCAGCGTGAAAGGCGGTGTCGGCACCGAGCTCAACCCTCTCGCGGGCGCCAACGTCTACCTCGACGGCGAGTGGAAGGGCGCAACCGGAACCAACGGCCAGGCCGAGATTCCGCTGCGGATCGGCCGCAACTACTCGCTCATGGTGTACCGCCACGGCTACCAGCAGTACACCGGCAAGATCAACGTCGCGAAGAGCGGCGAGCCGCGCGAGTTCACCCTCGAGGCCAACAACGCCCTGTTCAAGCTCGACTCCGAACCGTCGGGGGCGAGCGTCACCATCGACGACGAGCCGGCCGGCAAGACGCCGATCGCGGCCGGAAAGCCGGTCACGCTCGGCTTTCACAGCGTGCGCTTGAGCTACGGCGAGGACTACCGCGACTTCTTCGAGGTGATGGAGTTCAGCAAGAAGGAGGAGGACCGCACCGGAGACCGCCGCATCGTGCTGAAGAAGGATTTCCTCAAGATCGGCGAGCGCGCGCGCCAGAAGGGCGACATCGAGGGCGCGATCAAGGCCTACGCCTCGGCCGGCCGCGACCACCCCGACTTCGCCGAGGCGCATCGGCGCCTGGGCGACATCTACCTCGACGACAAGGAGGACTACGACGGCGCGATCGCCGAGTTCGAGACGGTGCTGTCGCTGCCCGAGAACGAGCAGCTCATCTACAAGCAGTTCGCGGTCACCTTCACCAATCTCGGCCACGCGTACTGCGAGAAGGCGAACCGCCTCGCCAACAGCGACCGGGACGCCGCGTCCCAGCTCTACGCCAAGGCGATCAAGGCGCTGCAGACCGCCAAGCAGAACACGCGCTTCTTCCCCAGGGACGAGTACGACGAGGCGGTGCACGACACCTACTACTACACGGCGCTGTCGTACCACAAGCTCTACCTGATCACCAAGCAGCCGGGCGTGATGAACAGCGCGAGCCTCGCGTGGCGCGAGTACTTCGACTTCTTCCCGAAAAAGCTCGAGAGCAATCCGACGTTCGCCGACGCCCGCGAAGCGGCGGTCCGCTACCGCAACCAGATCCAGGAACAGTGACCGCGTGCGCCCACTGGTGGTCCTGTGCGTCGCGGTCGCTTTGCCCGCGTTCGCGGAAGAGCAGGCCGAGCCGGCGGGGATCGAGCCCGAGTTCGTGCGGCCGCTCCTTCCTATCGGCCGCGGGCGCAACGATTCGAACCCGGTGTGGTCCCCGTTGGGCGACACGATCGCGTTCGAGCGGGCGCGCGGTGACGACAAGGAAATCGTGGTGGCGCGAGTGAGCGGCGAGGTGATCCAGACGCTGCACCAGCAGGCTCCGCCCGCGCAGGGACAGACCACCCAGTTCTTCTTCCCGGGAGTCGTCGAGCCGACGAGCTACAACTCCGGAATCAGCTGGTCGCCCGACGGCAAGCGCTTCGTGTTCATGAGCAACGGCGGCGAGGGCAACTACGATCTGTACCTGCGCGAGCCCGACGGCCGCGTCGCGCGCATCACGACCGACAAGGAAAAGGACGGGCACGCGGACTGGTCGCCGACCGGCGACCGGATCGCGTTCATCTCGGGCCGCAGCGGCAAGGGCGATCTCTACCTGCTCGACCTCGCCGCGAAGACCACGACTCGGCTCACTCACGGCGAGCAGCCCTATCTCTATCCGCAGTGGTCGCCCGACGGCAAGCGCATCGCGTTCATACAGGGCAGCAACGAGAACCACGACATCGCCGTGCTAGCCCCGGGACTTAACCCGCCTGCTCCGCCGAAGCAGCTCACGACCTGGCGCCACGACGATCTGCGCCCGGCGTGGTCGCCCGACGGCAAGCGCATCGCGTTCTACACCAACTACAACGCCGCCGGCGATCCCAAGACCTGGGCCATCGCGGTGGTCGCGGCCGACGGCAGCGATCCGACCGAAGGCGAGGGGCTGGCGGCGCGCGTAGTGGCGACCGACGTGGTCCCCGACGTCGAGCGCGGGCCGGCGTGGCTGCCCGACAGCCGGCGCATCGCGTACGTTCGCGACGAGAGGCAGGCGTACTACCCGATCTACGTCGCAGACGCCGGGACCCGCACGAGCACGCTGCTGCGCACCGGCACCAAGATGAACCACGACGTCAGCTGCTCGCGCGGCGGCCTGATCGCGTTTCGCGCCCAGGTCGACCAGTGGGACCAGGTGTACGTCGCGAAGCTCAAGGACTGAAGCCGTGGCCCGCCGCCTCCTGCTTTTCCCGCTGCTCGCGCTGTCGCTCGCGCTCGCCGCGCCGACGCGCGCCGCGGACGATCCCGTCGGCGCGGCGATGAAGCTCCTCGAGAAGCGCCGCTACGAGCAGGCGGCGCGCGCGCTCGAGGACGCGCTCGCGAGCCTCGACGCCGAGCGCAGGGCCCAGGCGCAGCTCGTTCTGGGCACGATCTACCTGCGCAGCGCCGATCTGCACGAGGCGCTCGCACGCACCGCCGCCGCGGCCGAGCTCGACTATCTCGACAAGCTGCTCAAGACGGGCGTCGAAGGCCGCAGCCGCTACGCGCGGCTGTACCTCGCCGAGGCGCTGCTCGCGCGCGGCAATCCCCGCGAGGCGGCGCGGCATTTCGAGCAGGTCCGCGCCGACGCCGGGATCGAGGGCCGGTACCGCGCGATCGCCGGAATCGGCCTGGGGAGCGCCCTGTGGGCGCAGCGCGATGCCGAACGCGCGCGCGGCCTGTGGAAGTCCGCGGGCGGCGCGGCGGAGATCGCGCTCGCGCGCGCCGCCGCCGAGGGCCGCGCCAAGCTCGCGGACGCGAAATCGCTGCGCCGCGTGGCGGACGATTCGGCCCGCGAGTCCTCCCCGCGCGCGCGGCGCTACCTCATCGAGATCTATCTCGCCGCCGGCTCACCCGACCAAGCGCTCGCGGTGGCGCGCGCCGCGGACTGGGGAGCGGCGTCCTACGTCGAGAAATTCAAGGCAAGCAAGGGGACGGCGAAGAGCATCAGCTTCTACGATCTCGCGCTGCTCACCGACCTGGCGCAGCTGTACCGCGAGCTCGCGCGGCTGCGCCTGGAGCAGGCCGCGGGCGACGCGCGCATGAAGCCGAGCGCGGAATACTATCTCGCCGAAGCGCTGAACGACCTCGGCGCGAACGACGAGGCGGCGGCGGCGGTGCAGTCCTTCCTCGCCCGGCCGCAGGCGCCCGCGCAGTTCCGCGAGCGCGCCCGGGCGCGGGCGGCGCTGATCGCGTACCGTCAGGGCCGCGGCGCCGAAGCCGAGAAAGCATGGACAGCGATAGCCGAGGGAAGCAGCGACTCCGACGTCCTGGCCGACGTCGTGCTCGGCTGCACCGAGGCCCAGGCGCAGTGCGCCAAGGCGCTCGCGCGCGTCGGGCAGGTGGCCGAGGCCGGCGACGGCCGGCGCTACCAGAGGCTCAACTACGCGCTCGGCAGCTACCATCTTCGCAAGAAGGACTACCTCCGCGCCATAGCCTACATGGAGACCGGGCGCGACAAGAGCAACAAGAACAAGATCGAGGCCAACGATCCCGAGATGCTCGCCAGCCTCGCCGAGGCCTACTACCGGACCAAGAAATTCTCCGAGGGCCTCGAGATCTTCTTCGAGATGAGCCAGGAATTTCCCGCCGTGCGCCAGATCCAGGAGGCGGTACAGGGCGTGTACTCCATGGAGCAGCGCAGCGCCGGCGACGTACGGATACTTTGAGAAGCGACCAGGAGGTCTCCAATGAAACGTTTCCTTAGCATCGCTCTGCTGGCCCTCGCGACGTGCGCCGCCGCGCACGCCGCGCCCAAGAACGACGGGCGCCCCGACGGCGGCCTGCTCAACTACAGCGAGTTCGGCCGGACCGCGACGGTCGACCCGATCACCAGCAACGAGACGATCTCGCTGCGCATCACCGAGCTCGTCTTCAACGGCCTGGTCGGCATCGACGAGAAGCAGGAGATCGTGCCCGAGCTCGCCGAGCGCTGGGAGGTCTCCAAGGACGGCCGCACGTTCACCTTCTTCCTGCGCAAGGACGTGAAGTGGCACCCGCGCGAGGGCGAGGAGCCGAGGCCGTTCACCGCCGACGACGTGGTGTTCACCTGGAACATCATGATGAACCCCAGGACCATCACGCCGCTCAAGGTGCGCTACGAGTTCATCGAGAAGGTGCAGAAGACCGGCGATTACACCGTCGTGTTCACGCTCAAGCGCCCGATCCTGAACGCTCTGGCGAAGTTCACCTTTAAGGTCATCCCCAGGCACGGCCCCGCGAATCCCGAGTACCTGACGCGCGAGGATCCGTTCGCCCGCGCCCCGATCGGCACCGGACCGTACATGCTCAAGACGATCACCGGCGACGGCGAGGTGGTGCTGCTCTCGAACCCCGACTACTTCAAGGGCAAGGCGCACATCGACAAGTTCATCGCCAAGCCCTTCGCCGACCAGAACATCATGGCCCAGGCGCTGATGTTCAACGCCGTCGACATGATCGTGCTCGTCAACCCGCGCAACCTGCCCGAGGTCCAGGGCGACAAGCGCTTCGTGCTGCAGCCGTACAACGCGCTGTCGTATTCCTTCTTCGGCTACAACATGCGCAACCCGCTGCTCTCCGACCGCCGCGTGCGCGAGGCGATCGCGGAGGCGATCAACCGCCAGGAGATGCTCAACTCGTTCTTCAACGGCCAGGGCACGCTCATCTCCGGCCCGTTCGCGCCGGGCAGCTGGGCGTACAACCTCGACGTCAAGCCGCTGCCGTTCAACCCCGAGCGGGCGCGCTCGCTCCTCGCCGAGGCCGGATACAAGGCCGGCGCCGACGGCGTCATGGAGAAGGACGGCAAGAAGCTCGCGCTGTCGCTCAAGGTGCCGATCGAGAAGGAGAGCGAGGCGGTGAAGCGCGTCGTGCTCGCGTTCCAGAACTACCTCAAGAGCGTCGGGATCGCGATCAACGTCGAGTTCAAGGAGTGGCAGGCGTGGAAGGAGGACGTGTTCCTCGAGCACAACTTCGACATCATGTTCGCGTCCTGGGTGTTCGACGACTCGGCCGACATCTCGTCGCTATTCCACTCCGCGGAGATCGGCGACTGGAAGAACAACTTCGGCGGCTACTCCAACCCCGAGGTCGACGCGCTCATCGTCGAGAGCAAGCTCACGCTCGATTTCGAGAAGCGCAGGACGATCAACCGCAAGCTGCACGCGATCCTCGCCGAGGAACAGCCGTACGCCTTCCTCTGGACGCTCACCAATTACAGCGCCTACCACCGCAAGGTGCGGCGGGTGCAGATCCACCCGTACAAGTTCTTCTCGTTCGCCGACGAATGGTTCATTCCGGTGAGCGAGCAGAAGTGACCGCGGGAGAAACCGCGCCCAAGAGGTGAAGCTCTCGGCGATCCTGCCTGTCGCCCGCGTGCTCCGGCGGGAGCTCGCGGTCACGGCGCTGCTGCTCCTGGGCGTGAGCGTGGTGGTGTTCGCCGTCCTTTATCTCGCGCCCGGCGACCCGCTCAACGTCTTGCTCGAGGGCCAGTCGCCCCGCGCGCAGCTCGCCGCGCGCGAGGCGCTCGGCGTGCCCCACACCTGGTACGGCCGGTACGGAACCTGGCTCGCCAAGGTCCTGCAGGGGAATTTCGGCAACTCGATCCGCACCGGGCTGCCGGTGCTGCCCGAGCTCGCGCGCGTCGGCGTCAACACCCTGGTTCTCACGCTCGGCTCGCTGCTCCTCACGCTCGTCATCGCGGTTCCGATCGCCGTGCACGCGGCGGTGAACGGCGACACCGCCGGCAATACCGCGGCGACCGTCGCCGCGTACGTCCTCTCGGCGGTGCCCGTGTTCTGGTTCGGCTACATCGTGGTCTACGTCTTCATCCACTGGTTCGGCATGTTCCCGCTGATATCGGGCGCGGCGACGAAGCAGCCGCACGCCTGGCTGTATTTCCTCGTGCCGATCTTCGTGCTGGGTACGGCGAGCGGAACCCTCGCCGAGCTGATCCGCCACCTGCGCGAGGAGCTGTCGCGCGTCCTCGCCGAGGACTACATCCGCACCGCGCGCGCGAAGGGCGCGGCGGTGTGGCGCCACGCGTTCAAGGAGGGCTTCCTGATACCGGTCACCGAGATCATGAGCGCCAAGATCCCTTTCCTGCTCGGGGGCGCGGTGATCGTCGAGCAGGTGTTCAACTGGCCCGGCATGGGGCGCATGGCGTGGCAGGCGGCGCAGGACCGCGACTTCCCGGTCATCATGGGCGTGGCCCTCGTCGCCGCGGCGTTCGTGCGCACCGGCAACCTGCTGCAGCGGGTCGTCTTCACGATGGTCAACCCGCGCGCGTCGAAGGAGTAAGCGTGCGGCGCTACGTCCAGACCGCGGGCCCCGTAGGCGAGTTCTCGGCGCTGCCGCTGCTGCAGCGCGCCGAGACCCGGGACCTCGTATACGCCGGCTACGGCCTGCTGGTCGTGGCGCTGGTGTTCGCTTCCTACCTGCTCGGGGCGTTCGGCTGGCTGCCTCACGACCCGCGGCAGATGGACGTCGGGCTGATCAACGCCGCGCCGTTCACGCCGGGGCATCTGCTCGGCACCGATTTCCTCGGGCGCGATCTGCAGGCGCGCCTGATCCTCGGCATCCAGGCCTATTTCCTCCCGGGCCTGCTCGCGATCGCGATCTCGGTCGTCGGGGGCAGCGTTCTCGGCGTCCTCGCGGGCTACAGGGGCGGCTGGGTCAGCACGGTCATTACCTACTTCGCCAACCTGCTCGACTCGTTCCCGCGCCTGGTCCTGATCCTGCTCGTGATCGCCGCGTTCAAGGCCGACATCTACGCCATCATGGTCGTGGTCGGAATCACCGGCATGCCCGAGACCGCCAACCTCATCGCCGGCAAGATCTCGTTCCTGCGGCAGAAGAATTTCATCGAGGCCGCGCACGCGCTCGGGCTGCCGGCGCACACCGTCATCCTCAAGCACATCCTGTGGCTCAACTGCCGCGCGCTGCTGGTGATCCAGGCGACGCTCGGCATGGCCGAGGCGATCCTGGTCGAGACGAGCTTGAGCTATCTCGGCTTCGGCGTGCAGGAGCCGACGCCCTCGTGGGGGAACATGGTCCAGGCAGGCGCGAACTATTTCCTCCAGGGCAACTTCTGGCCCTCGACCGCGCCTGCGCTCGCGATCCTCGCGACCATCCTCGGCTTCCAGCTGCTCGGCGACGGGCTGAACAACATGCTCGAAGGCAAGCGGAGGCGATGATGGAAGCGCCTGCCCTGAGCGGAGTCGAAGGGCCCTTGCTCGCGATCGAGGACCTGCGCACCTACTTCTACTCGCGCGCCAAGCGCGCCTTCATTCGGTCGGTCGACGGAGCGAGCTTGAGCGTCGCCCCCGGCGAGACGCTCGGCGTGGTCGGCGAGAGCGGCAGCGGCAAGACCGTCACCGCGCTCTCGGCGGCGGGACTCGTCACCGCCGCGCCGGGCGTGATCGGCGGCAGGATCGCGCTGCGCTCGAACGGCGTCGCGCGCGACCTTCTCGAGGGCCTGGGGCGCTTCGTGCGCGTCACCGAGCAGGACGGGCGCGTGGTCGCCGTGGAGAAGGACGAGCGCGGCTGGCGCAGGCACTCGGAGGCGCGGATGAAAGGCGTGCGCGGCAAGGAGATCGCGATGATCTTCCAGAACCCGCGCGCGGCGCTCAACCCCTACTCCACCGTCGGCAGCCAGCTCGTCGAGACGATACGCCTGCACACGGCCGCGAAGGGCGAGCGCGAGGCGAAGGAGCGCGCGATCCACTGGCTCGAGCGCGTGCGCATCGACTCGCCGCGGCTGCGCTTCGACAACTTCCCCTTCGGCATGTCCGGGGGCATGTGCCAGCGCGCGATGATCGCGATGGCGCTCTCGGCCGAGCCGTCGCTCCTGATCGCGGACGAGCCGACCACGGGCCTGGACGCCACCATCCAGTCGCGCATCGTCGAGCTGCTCGCCCAGCTCAAGGAGGAGACCGGCGTCGCGACGCTCCTCATCAGCCACGACATCAGCGTCATCCAGAGCCTGTCGGACCGCGTCGCGGTGATGTACGGCGGCACCGTGGTCGAGACCGGGCGCGCTGCGGAGGTGCTCGCCCCGGAGGCGCCCGCGCGCCATCCGTATACCCAGGCGCTGCTCGCCGCCATCCCCAGCGCGGAGGCGATACGCACCAAGAGCTATCTGCACGCGATCGAGGGCGAAGTTCTAGACACCATCGAGGTGCCGCGCGGCTGCCGTTTCTAC